>Ga0256845_1000067_pt1 | contig 85170 bp, 56 predicted proteins | sample RiftiametaG_FD_189101 | JGI IMG/M metagenome (GOLD analysis project Ga0256845, IMG submission 189101) | Tube worm associated microbial communities from hydrothermal vent at the East Pacific Rise, Pacific Ocean - Riftia | ecosystem: Host-associated > Annelida > Integument > Unclassified ...
ATAGCGATAAAGAACTACATCTATTTTGGACAATAACCAAAATGGTGTATTTCTAAATCGGGGTTAACCCTTACTAAATGCCGTAAGTTCACTATTTCACAACTCCTACTGCATAAGTCGGGTTTAACAATAAAAGCCCGACAAACAATGTCGGGCTTTTAATCTTTAAAGGATAACTTACACTACTGTTTAATTATTTTTGTTGTAAAAATGTTATTGTTATTATCAATAATTGTTATAAGATAAATACCTTTATTTAGTGATTCGGTATTTATTTCTGTTGTTGTTTTTAAAATATTTACCGATAAAACTTTTTGTCCGATAATATTACAAATGATAATTTGTTTTGCACTCTTTAGATTGTTAATTATCAGTGAATTACCGAATGGATTTGGATAAATATCATAATAATTATTTGCTTTAACAGATTTAATATCTGTTCTTATATCACCTTTAATACCATTTAAAATAGTTCCATCGCCGTTAATTACCATTCCTATAATATTTATTTGTTCAGGATTCCAATCTTCGTTTAAAGTTACAGAATAAGAATACGATATATTATCATTAGGTTCTACTGTTGCAGGAATACTGTTTGGAGTTCCGTTCCAACCACCCAGTAAAGCACGAGCTACATTATTATAAACCATATCGGATGCAGGAACAGGGTCTGGTTTATCTTCGTATCCACCCATATTACCATTGTTGCCGCCTGCATAATAATTACTTTGTGCATAACCGGCAGAAGTTCCTGTTACGTTATTTTCAGTAATTACAGCATTAAAACGAGCATTGTTTATATTGGCTAAAAATTTTGCATTTAAGCTAAATAATAATTCACGAGTTTCGTTATTATAGCTTACATTTTTCAGCGATATATCCACCGGAGCAGTTTGTTTTAACTGATTTTTAAATTCTTTTTTGAAATCTTTGGGGTCTTTTTCTACAATTCTATTTATCAATCCACTTGGATATTGTGATATATGATTGTTAATGCTATCATCGTATTCCGTTAAAACCATGGGATCGTTGTTATGCACAGAAATACCAATCCATTTGTTTGGATAATGTTCGTCTAATAAGTTCATAAAAACAAGACCTCTTACACATTCTCCGCATCCTGTTCCTGTAGCTTCCTCTCCAATAACATGTTTGGGGGGAATATATTCTACAGCGGTAATAATTTTGCTAATAGTATCATTTGTTTGGTTAACATCATTATTACCATTGGGATTTGCCAAGAATATTTTTACATGATAATCTTTAAGTTCCGTAAGTTTAATTTTTTCCGTAAGTTTAAAATTATATTTATCATAAACATTTAATCCTGTAATTGTTTGAACAACAGGTTCGTTGTCGTCAATACAAAATCCTAAATCAATAGAATTAATAGCATAAATACTTTTATTTGTAAAAGCTCCCGTTATTGTCAATTCTTCGTTTAATGCACCATATCTACTAACAGCAACGGTATCCATTACAATATCAAAATCAGGAATTTTAGTTCCAAATTGAGGTCGAATATAAAATGTATAACGATATCCCAACGTTCCCAAATTGTTCCACTTATTTTGAAAATAAGCCCATGCAGATGAATCAATAAAAGGAGTAGATGTTATTGCTATTGCCATTAAATTTTTATCTTCAACCAAACCAATAAAATATTTTCCGGCTTCTAAAACAACACCATCTTCGGGAAAATATGTTACATATTCTCTTTGTTGAGTAGTAAAATAAACGGGATAAGATGTTGCCAATAAAGTTTCGGGAGCTCCTTCATCGTTGACAGAATAGACAACAGATTTTAAGCTCTCTCCTTCTTTGCATAATGTGTGATACGAAACAACAGAGTTTAAAGTATCTTTTGAATTAACGATGAAAATATTTCCGATAATTCCATCTGTCGAATTTGAAGATACACCGGTTGCTCCGATAATATGTCCGTTATCGCGTATTAAATCTGTTTTACTTATGTTAATATCAACACTGTCTATTGAGTTTGTTTTGTCAAAATCATTTGTAGCTTCAGCAGATAAATAAAAAGTTTCTAACCCTATTCCTGCCGGAATAAAATCGGTAAACTTCACAGTATCGTAATCATAAGTTCCGAGAGGAACAGATATTGTTTCAGATTTATTGTATGATGTTAATTCTGTTTTCATGGTATAATTAACCGATTCGGTTAAGGTATCACCAAGATTGGTTACAGCAGCATCTATTGTAGTTGTAACCTGATCGAAAGGGACAGAAAAATATTCAGAATAGAATCCTGTAATAAAGGGTTTTAAATCAGGGACATCCGGAATTAAATAAACTTTAATATCTCCTGTAAATTCTTTTTCATCAGAACCATCGTAATACGATGATTTTACATAATAAGATACCGTTACAGAATCAGCAATAGAAGAGCTTACATCAACAGTGACATAAAATTCGGTATGTCCGGGTTGAATACCTCCGAATGTTACACTTTCATCTCCCCATGATATTGATAAACCGTCAGGGTCGTTTAAATAAGCCGGTTGTTGATTATATGCCGCATAACTAATTTGCGATAACGGATCGCTACCTCCCTTAGGGACTATTCCTTGCGGGAAAGTTAATTTTAAATATTTCCCAAAATTATATGTTGATGAATTATTATAAATAACAAATTTTAAATTCATTTCTACACCTGAAATATATTTATTAACCGCCTGAACAGTTATTTTATAGTCATCTTTTGTTGATTTTTGCGAGGTATAAATTAACTTATTATTATTTGAGCCAACATTATCGGATATTGATTTAATTACTTGAGCATAACTTGTTAGTGAAACAATATAAATTATAATAAATAGTGTTAGTTTTTTCATTTTTTTGTATTTAAAAAATTAATAAAAATACTAAATAAGATTTTTAGTATTTAGTTTTTTCTTTTACCTATTGTATTAATAGGTTATTATTATAAATATTCGATATGCTTGCAGATATTAAAAAAATTATAAAAAATCCTCATGAACAGCTGAAGAAAAAGAATACTGATTTTTAAAAACTATGTAAATGTAAGTAACTATATCCACGAGGATTTTTTTAGCTGTAAAATATTTTTACTATGAGAAGTCCTAAATTTTTTGAAAAAGGAGCAAGAATAATTCTTGCTCCTTTTAAAAAATAACAACTACTAATTTATTAAGAAAACTACTGTTTGATAATAGTTTTATTTAATACAGAACCATCGTTAAACAGTATCTTAACAATGTAAGTTCCGCTTAACAAATCATTCAACTCAATTTTAATATTAGAGTTTATTTCATTATTAATTAATACCATACGTCCATCTAAAGAGAGTATATTTATAGATTTTACATTATTGGTATTGATAATATTAAGAACATTCTTTGTTGGATTAGGATATAATTTCACATTCGAGAATTGAGCATAATTAATTCCTAAAACAAAGTCAATTGAGTAAGTTTTTTGAGTAGAGCCATCAATTGCAGTAACAACAATTGTTGTAGTGCCGGGTACCTCTGTTGCAGCAGTAATATTTACAGTTGCATTTTGGTCTTCAGTAACAGCTGTTACATCAGGAGCATCTGTTGTTCCCATAGGTACATCTACTGTATAAGTAAGTGTTTCCTTATCAAATTCGGGATTAAGAGTTCCTTCGGATAGTGTAATACTGCTAAGGAATGCATTATCAGACGTAAAATTAATTGTATAAGTAGCCTGAGTAGTTCCGTCAACTGCTGTAACCACAATAGTTGTTGCTTCAGCCATATTTGTTGCATCAGTTATTACAATTGTTGCTTTAGAATCTTCAGTAACAGCAGAAGCTGTTGGAATATCTGCAGTAGAAGAACTCAATACAACTGTATAAGTATATGTTTCTTTATCGAAATCAGGTGATAAGCTACCATCCGATAAAGTAATACCGCTTAAATATGTATTGTTTGAAGTAAAATTTACATAATAATTCAATACAGTAATACCGTCTTCGGCAGTTACTTTAATTGTTGCGGTTCCGGGTATTTCCGTTGCATTAGTTATTTCTACAACCGCACTTTCATCATCAGCAGTTGCACTAACAGTAGGTATTGCAGATGAAGATGAAGGCATAACAACAGTATATGTATAAGTTTCTTTGTCAAATACAGGTGTTAAACTGCTTCCATCAGATAAAGTAATGCTGCTTAAATATGCATTAGCAGAAGAGAAATACAGTGAATAAGTAAGTTCTGTTGATTGATCTTCGGCAGTTACTTTAATTGTTGTTGTTCCCGGAATAGCTGTCGCATCAGTAACTTCATAACTTGCACTTTCATATTCAGTTACCGGAGTGACAGTTGGCACATCAGTTGTTCCAACAGGAAGTATTACTGTATAATTAAGAGTATCTCTATTAAAAACAGGATTCATTGTTCCTGCTGATAATATAATATTACTCAAATGAGGATTATGAGATAATTTTGTTATTGCAAAATCATCAATATAAAATGTACCGAATGCAGTATCATTGTAATCGTATTTAAATACAAAATGAACAGAATCAACAGTAAATATATTTCTTAAATCAACTCTAAATACAGAATCCTTTTTTGATAATAATAGTGTATCTAATCCTACAACAGCATTAATGTCTGAAGTATCGGTTGTGTAACCTACAATAATATTAGGTACAGTACTACTAGAACCATAAGCAGTATAGAATAATGAACCACATTCAGCAATTTTAATTTTAGGAGTATATATTATCAATGTATCATATTGATAAGGAGAATTATAAATCTGTTTCCCTCCTTTGTTCCAATCATTTATTACATATATGTTCCAATCATTTGTTGGTCTTACAAATTTCCATCCGTCGGGAACTTGATAATTTGTCATTCTATCACAGTCTTCATGCCAAATATATTCTATATCTGTTTTTTTCATATTAACTACGATAGTAGTATCAGAACGTAGTTTAAGGGTATCCGAAAAATCGAAATATCCGAAAGATTGAACATCATAAACCCAATCTTCGTCTTCAATATTTGTAAAAACAGCTTGATAAGCTCCAATACTTAAATTGGTTAATTTAAATTTATTATTCAATTTGGTTTTAATATCAATAGTGTCATGAGATATTTCGTCAACACCGATAAAATTAACGGTATAATATTTTTCAGACTCTACCTCTACCATATCGGCATTGTAAACATATTTAGAATCATCGCCGTTTTTGGTGTTTTTACCTTGAACAAAAGCCACTATATTGAAATATTTAGGACGTCCGCCCCACTCTTCTTTAAGAGTAAAAGTAGCATAAACGGTATCTTTTTTTGTTAAACTATCAATATCAACAGTAACACCTTCAGCTCCGTTATACAACTCTCTTACAACATTATTTACTTCATTCATTCCATTCCACTCTTCTTTGATTCGCGATTGAGTAAGTGCAATATGAACAGCATTTTCGGGTGTTGTAACAACACCTTTAGCATCAAGTGCTATACCAACAGTAACTGTATTTGCAGCTTCATCAAAATCTTTTTGGAAAATTGAAAATTTAACGGGTGTTTTTTGAGTCCCTGCCGTATAATATGCTGTATTATAATTATAATACATATTAAATAAAGAATCTCCACCCCCTTGAATAAATTCAATACCGTTAAATATTGCTGTAGGTATTTCAACATTGCCATAATAATTTATTCTGCTTTCAGCATCAGATATACTATAATTATCACTTTTATGATAAGATAGTAAAGCCAATTCTGTTGAATAAGCATTAACACTATTCATTAGAGTCAAACCATTTTCAGCTCCGGGAGCATCAAGGTTATTCATATCAATAGCCATCTCCATTAACGGTAATTTTCTTGCAATAAGTTTATCAATAATCAGCTTAACATCAATTTTAACATCAGTTCCTGAAACAGTTACTGTTCCGGTATAATCTAAATATCCTGTTTTTGTAATTTTAAAATTATATGTTCCATTAGGAATTTTTTCAAAAGTTATTGTTCCGGTTGGTCCTGTCAAAGAATCGGCACCATAAAACAGTATATGACAATTTTTTAAACTGTCTTCAGTATGTATATATTTAACAACTACAAAAGTAACTTTATTCGAAGCATCGGTTAATGTAAAATCTTTAACTGCAGGAGTAGAATTACTGATAGTCACATTAGTTGTATCAGAATTATTATAGTATTGCGATTGAGCTACTAATTTATAATCTCCTTCGGGAATATTATCAAAGGCATAACCATTTGCAGTATTTGATATTGCATCGGTTAAAAATCCTGAATTGTTGAATATCCATACTTTCCCGTTAATTGTATCATTGGCAGAATTTTTTATAACACCTGTAAGACTACCTGTAGCTATAGTGTTTTTAGATTTAATAGAAAATGATTGTAATAAAATAGGCGGTAATTCTTTTGTAATATGAATTTCCGCATCATCAGTGTCTATTCCCCCGATTACATAAATATTTTTAGAAAGTTCTTTATCGTAATAATTACCGACAAACAATAAATTTTCTTTTTCTTTATCAAAAGCTAAATTAATACTACTCATATTATAATCAAATCCTCCTATAGTTTGCAATTTAGCTGTATTTATATCTATTTTATACAAACATTTACCATCTGTTCCGTAAAGTTCCCCGTCTTTATTAAGAGCAATAGATTTCATTGATGTTGTTTTGTTATAATTATCAATAAGTTCCAGCTCAGATGTTTTAATATTCATCTTATACAATTCTTTTTGAGTACTTATAAACAGACAACCATGTTTTGCCGAGAATGCTATTCCTTGCGTCCATAAATTAAAATCAGTAATTTTTTCGACACCTCCAGTAATTGTATCTATTTTAAAGATGCCTTTTTGATAAATAATATTGTATAAATTTCCGTCAATATTAAAGTCGCCCCCATAAGGATTAGATTCATATTCTCCAAAATCATACGGTATTACCTTTTGTGAATCTAAATCAATAATTACAGGGCCTTTTTTATATTGTTCATTATAATATAAATTATAAGCATATGCTCTATTATTAACATCAAAAGCTGTAATTGTAGAAGTAACTTGATTGTTTGAAATATCCTCGTCACCATCTATTGATATGGAAGTATATATTGAGTATTCGCCGACATTAAAACCTTGCCACGAAGGCATAGTAACAGTTTTTCCTATAAGAGGAAAAATGGTGTCTTTTTTTGTTTCAGAATAAACTACACTATTATCAATCTTTTTTACAATCTTTATTTTTATACTTGAAGAAGCAGTATCTATTCCATTATTGAAACAATTAACAATAAGAGGACGCTCTGTTCCCACAACAACTTCAGGAAAAATTTCCAATGGAGATACTTCAACTTCTTTATAATAATATTTGTATAATCCTAAATTATCGAATCTACAGTTGTTAACCGCTTCAGTTGCTCCTTCAATAAAAAAACCAAATTGAAATGTTGGAGATCCTACATCTTCATTATCAATGGTTATTTTAAATTTACCGTATAAAGAAGCAGCTGTATTAAGTTGCCAGCTTTTTACTTCATGCCAAGTATTACCTCCATCAGCAGTAGTTTTTATTTTCAAATATGTTTCTTTACTGCTTGATTTTCCGAAAACAGCTCCATCATAAATCAATAATAATTTACTCTGACCCTCAGTGTTTACAGGTTCCTTTATCATTATATATGATGAAGTATCGGAGAAAGTAATAGTTTGCGGATAAAAATACAAAGCTCCCCAATTTACCCATAAAGACTGCCCTGCACCGCCTTTTGTCCATTGACGCAAACTATAATCGTTAAAATCAGTGAAAAACAAAGGAGCTTTTGCTTCTCCTTTAACATCTGATTTTACAGTAGAATTGCCAAAAGTTTTCGAATGTTCCGAAATCTTTTGTTGTAATGTTACCGGATTTGGTATTAATCTTTCATTAGAGTTACTTTTTTGAGCAAAAAGAGAACTCGTAACAATAAAAAATGCAGCAACAAACAGTAGCCATTTTTTTTTGTGTATCTGTTTTTTCATAATAATTAAATTTTAATTAATATAGAGTTGTTTTAGTTGTTCGGATTTTTACACAATTAAAATTATAATATGAAAAAAACAATGTATTATATTTTACCCCCTGTAAACCATGACTTGATAAAATACTACCGTCTGTTTATCACGACAAAATTATCAACTAGCTAATTACATGCGTATTAAAAGATTGAAAAAAGGATTTTAAAGAATCTTTTTTTTATGCAAAGTCTTGCTTTTTTAATAATTATTTTAAACGCACATTAAATAGTAGTGTTTTTGTAATAGCTTTCTTTTTATGATATTTTTTGTTTTTTATCGAATTAAGGAGAATAATAAGATTAGTTATGAAAAAGTTATACTGATTATAAAGAATAAATTCTCAAGTTTAGTGGAAATATTAACCCTGAAAATTATTCACATTCGATATATATTCATGAATATATTTTGTAATATAATGAGCTTACATTTAACAATTTATACATTCAAAAAAAACAGCTGATTGTTAATACATTTCTTACTTTGCTTAAACACTATCGTAATGAAGCAATTTATTTCTTTTGCTAAAATAAATGATTTTTATTATTAAGGAATTTTTACTTAAAGTTAAAATCTGCAAAACAAACTATACTAAAATTTGAAAATACAGAATGTTACAAAAATTTATTAATTATTCTGAGGAATACTTTTTCATTAATTGGTTTAGCAATAAAATCGTCACATCCTGCAACAATGGCTTTTTCCCTATCCTCTTTAGTAGAATAAGCAGTTTGAGCAACAATAGGTATTTTATGTCGATATTCTTTAATAAGTTTTGTTGCTTTATAACCGTCCATTACCGGCATTCTGATGTCCATAAAAATTAAATCAATATTTTCTTCTTTTTTGCAAATATCAACAGCTTGCTTGCCGTTTTCTGCAAAAAGTATTTTTACATTTATTCTGAATTTATTTACCAAAGCACTAATATACTGATAATTAATTTCCTCATCTTCAACTATTAATACTGTATGCTTCTGTTCATTGTCACTTGCTTCAGCTGTGTTATTTTGCTGTTTAAATTCTGTTTCTTTCTCTTTATTATATAATAATGATACATGTTTATAAGGAATTGTAACAAAAAAAGTAGAACCTTTACCTTTTTCAGACTCAACTCTTATATCTCCTCCCAATAATTTTGTGTTTTCTTTTGCAATGGATAATCCAAGACCAAGTCCGTCAACTTTACGAGATATTATCTTTTCTTCTTGCGAAAATCGATTAAATATTAAATCTAAATTCTCTTTTTTTATACCTGTTCCCGTATCTTTTACATAAATTTCAATATCGTTACCTTTAAGAGTATAACCAAATTCAACAAATCCTTTATTTGTAAACTTAAAGGCATTTTCAAGCAAATTACCCAAAATTTTATTTAACTTAATTTCATCAAGCATTATCATGCTTTTATCATCCGAAAGTTGCTTTTTCAAACGTAACTCTATATTATTCTCTTTTGCTTTTGATTCAAAGATTTTATACAATTCGTCAAGCAAATCATTTAAACAAATTTCTTGCTCAATAATTTTAACTCTATTTGTTCCTAAGCGTGATATTTCCATTATATCATCTATAATACGCATTAATCGCTTACCACTGTTTTTAACAATTCTTGCATAATCTATTCTAGCTTCTTCAGGGATAGATTTATCACACAGCAATTCGGTAAATCCCAGTATTCCGTTCATTGGTGTTCTTACCTCATGCGACATATTATTTATAAATTCGCTTTTCAATTTATCACTCTCTTCTGCTTTTTCTTTTGCAATAATAAGCTCCTCGTTAGTAGTTTTATATTCTTCATTTAAAGCTGCATACTCATCATTTTGATGTTTTAATTCATACTCTACTCTTTTACGTTCCGAAATATCTTCTTTAATAATCAAAATATTTGTCAATTCTCCTTTATCATTCACTATTGGTGTTATCGTATTTTGTTCCCAGTAGGTTACTCCATCTTTTCTTTTATTAAGATATTCACCTTTCCAACTTTCTCTGTTTTTTATAACTTCCCATATTTCAGCATAATGTTTTTTATTTTTATCAAATAACAATACATTAGGAACTTTACCGATTATTTCTTTTTGAGTAAAACCTGTAATTTCATAAAATCTGTGATTAACATATTCTATAGTCCCTTTATTATCGGTAATAATAACAGCATCAGCACTTTGCTCAACAGCAGTAGAAAGTTTTTTTATTTCACTTTCGGCTTTTTTACGATTACTTATATCGCGTAAGGCCACAACATGAATATTCTCTACTCCATTATATTTTTGAACATATCTTGCCGCAACTTCAAGTGGTATTATTGTTCCGTCTTTTCTTATACCTTCAATTTCGTAAGGTTCCGTAAATTGTCGAGCAATATTCTTAAAAATTAATTCATGATATTCGGGTTTTATAAATTCTTTTATAACATGTTTGCCTAAAATTTCATCACGTGAATAGCCGAATATTCTCTCCAATGCTTGATTTATTTCTATTGCTATTCCGTTTTCATGAATAACAATACCTTCAAAAGTAATATCCGACAGTTTTTTATATTTCCCTTGATTTTCTTCAGCTTCTTGTTTAGCTTTAATTAACTCTTCATTTATAACTTTATACTTTTTATTTAAAGCAGCATAAATTTCATTCTGTTTTTTAAGTTCTTCTTCGGCTTTTTTCCGTAAAGAAATATCTTCTTTGATAATCAGTATATTAGTTAAGTTTCCGTTAATATCTGTAATCGGAGTAATTACATTTTGTTCCCAGTATTTTGTTCCGTCTTTTTTATTATTATAATATTCTGTTTTCCAACTCTTCCCTTTTATTATAGCATCTTTAATATCTTTACAAATCTTATTACTATCTTCTATATTCAACAAAACTTCCGGTATTTTACCTTTTGCTTCTTCTGCTGTATAGCCGGTCATTTCCGAAAATTTACTGTTAACATATTCAATATGTCCCTCAATATCAGTAATAATTACAGTATTTGCACTTTGTTGAACTGCCAATGAGAATAATCTTGCCTTTTTTTCAACCGTTTTTCTCTTACGTATATCTCTAAGTGCTACAACTCTTACATTTTCTCCAACAGCTGAATCTTCAATACTGCGAGCCTCAACTTCAAGCGGTATTGTTGTTCCATCTTTTCTCATACCTTCAACTTCATATGGGTCAACAACCTTTTTATTTATATTTTGAAAAACCAGTTTGTGATATTCCGGTTTTATAAATTCTTTTATAACATTTTTATCTTTTATTTCATCAATATTGTATCCGAATATTCGTTCCATTGAACTGTTTGCATAAAGAAGTTTACCATCTTTATGCACAAGAATACCTTCAATAGTCAATTCCGATAAAAAACGATATCTTTCTTTATTCTCTTCAGCATCTTTTTTTGCTTTTATCAAATCGTTTAATACTTGAATAAAATGAATTCTGTATTTATTTGTTGCATAAACTATTAACAGCGATACCACCAAAATAGTAACTACACGCAAAACAAAATAAATAACTCCCTTATTACTAAAAAACAATAAAAAATCAATATGTAACGGTTTAATAATATACAAGTATCCTAAAATACTCATATACAACATACTATACAATACACTTAACTCCCCTGCTCTACGTCCGTAAAACAGAGTAATAAGAAATGAATAAAATATAGCTAAATATCCCCACCCCCCTTTAATTCCTAAAATAGGGATTGTTGGTAATGATATCAACATAAAAAAAACAATTAATATTATTTTTCTGACTTTAATATTTATTTTATTTCTAAAAAAATATAATCCCCAAATAACTAAAACAATAAAAAAATCAAAAAAATGGATAAACTTTATCTCTCCTAAGAAAAATACTTGTAATAAAAACACAATCATTACAAATAATCCTGAGACAGCAATAATAAGATTAATAAAATTTAATAACTTGTTGTCTATCGGAGAAAAAATATTGGTTAATTTGTTTTCTGTTGACATAATATACCCGATTGAAAATAATTTGTTAATATAAAAATTATTTTTTAAAGTGTATTTTTTAAAATAAAAAATAATGAAAATTTTTGTCAAAACAACACAAACGCCTATAAAACACTATATAATCATTAATGCAATTTTTGCTATTTTAATATTAATTATTTTTATGTATTCTGCTGTTTTCTACACAAATACTTTTGATTATCCTATTCATTCTCAAGTTACAGGTAATTATGTAAGCACAGGTTTATCAAGAGCTTTTTCTGAAATTATCAGATGTAATTTTGCGAAAGCAAAAGAGTTAAACAAATACTCTTTATCGATATTTATATTCTTTTTTGTGCAACTTTTTTTACGAATTATTGTTTCAATATTGTTATTAAGCACAAAAAAAATAAAAAAGCTTTTTCTTTTAACCGATATTTTGATAACAGTTTTATTATTTTTGCAAACATTTTGGAGATTTATTATCGATCAGTTTTAAATACACAAAACTTTTAAATAAAAGTTTAAAAATATTTCAATTATGCATAAAACAATAGTATTAATCTTTCTTTCAACTCTTTTTTTATTAACAAGTTGTAATTCATCAGGATTAAAGAAAGAGATTGTAAAAACTTACAAAAACGGAAATCCCAAAAAAGAGCAGTTTTTTAGTTTATCAAAAAAACATAAAAAAGAAGTAATAAAAGAGATAGGTTATTATCCTAACGGACAAAAAAAATATGTCGGTTTTTTTAAAGACAGGAAAAAAGACGGTAAATGGATTTTCTGGTTCGAAAACGGAAATAAATGGAGTGAAGGATATCTGGATAAAGGTATTAGAACCGGAGATGCCAAAGTTTACCATGAAAACGGAAAGTTGTTTTTTACAGGAAAATACATAAACGGAAAAAAAGACGGTAAATGGACTTTTTACGACGATAACGGAAAAAAAGTAAATGAAATTATTTTTAAAAACGGAGAAAAAGTAAATGAAAACAATTAAATATTACATTTAATAACATTTTAATACATTAAATACAGAATGAATACAAAAAAAAACATACAAGTTCAAGTTTCTTCCGAAATAGGAAATCTTGAAGCAATAATAGTTCATACTCCGGGGCAGGAAGTTGAGAATATGACTCCTAAAAACGCTGAAAGAGCACTTTACAGTGATATTCTGAATTTAGCAGTAGCAAAAAAAGAATACAACCAATTTAAAGGAGTATTGCAAAAACATGCAACTGTATTTGAGATGCGTGAGTTGCTTAAAGATATTTTAACCAACGACAAAGTAAAAAAAACTCTTATTGACGAAATCTTCAAATGGGAAAAGGTAAACGATAATAAAGATTTTATTTTGTCACTTTCGCCCGAAGAGTTAACACGTCAACTAATTGAGGGTGTTGTTATGAAAAAAAATAACCTTACCCGTTATTTCGATGAAAATAGATTTTCGCTACGTCCTCTTCACAACTTCTTTTTTATGCGTGATGCATCTATGTCAGTAAACAACAGCGTGTTAATAGGACGTATGGCAAGTTCTGTTCGCGACAGAGAAGCAAGAATAATGGAAGCTATTTTCAATCATCATCCGATGTTTACAACCAAAACATACAATCCCGTAAGGTTCGATAATTTCGACCCCAAAATAACTATCGAAGGTGGTGATGTGCTTGTTGCTCGCGAAGATATTTTACTTGTGGGAACAGGTATAAGAACATCATCGCAAGGTATCGACTTTATTCTCGAACAACTTAAAATGCGTAAAAACAATCGCCATATTATTGTACAAGAACTACCTGATACTCCTGAATCATTTATTCATCTTGATATGGTGTTTACATTACTCGATAAAAATAAATGTATGGTGTTTGAACCTGTTATTTTGCATCCCAACAAATACCGCACCGTGCACATTCATGTTGACAACGGAAAAGTGAAAATTAAAACAGTACCCAATTTAATTTCTATTTTAAAAGAATTGGGGATGGATTTAGAACCTGTGATTTGCGGCGGGCAAAGCGACTTATGGACACAAGAACGTGAACAATGGCACAGCGGAGCTAACTTTTTTGCCGTAGGCGAAGGAAAAGTTATCGGTTACGAACGCAATGTTTATACAATGGAAGAAATGAACAAGCACGGGTTCAGTATTTTAAAAGCAAAAGATATTTTAAACAATAAAGTTAATCTGTCCGATTACGAAAAATATGTGATTACCATAGCCGGCTCGGAGCTGGCTCGCGGTGGAGGCGGTGCCAGATGTATGTCGATGCCTGTTAAACGTAAAAATGTAAATTGGTAGAAATTTTATATGCGAAAATTAAAAAACGAAGAACTTAACAGATTAACTGTGGATGAATACAAACAATCGGGTAAAACCCCGATTGTTTGTATCCTTGACAACATCCGTAGTCTTAACAATATAGGTTCTGTTTTCAGAACTGCCGACGGTTTTCTTATAAGTAAAATTTACCTTTGCGGAATAACAGCAACTCCTCCGCACAAAGATATTCACAAAACAGCACTGGGAGCCACCGAATCGGTTGATTGGGAGTATTTTAAAGAAACCATTGATGTTGTCAACCATTTAAAAAAAGAAGGTTATACTGTTATTTCTGTCGAACAAGCAGAAAATAGTATCTATTTGCAAAATTTTAAGGTTTCCGCCGATAAAAAATATGCCTTAATTTTCGGACACGAAGTAAAAGGTGTTGCTCAAAATGTTGTTGATGCAAGTGACTATTGTATTGAAATACCTCAATTCGGCACTAAACATTCCTTTAATATTTCGGTAAGTGCAGGAATGCTTTTATGGGAATTTTTTAAACAACTGAAATTATAATCCTTTCAGGCATCAAGGTAGATAATTGTTTGTGATAATTTTAATTTATCACTATTTTTACAATAATATTTATTGTAAAAACAAAAAATCTACAACCATGAATAAAAACAAAAAATTTGCAGTAGTATTATCGGGTTCGGGAGTTTACGACGGAGCTGAAATTCATGAGGCAACACTTACCATGTATGCCATAAATAAATTGGGCAGTAGTTATCAATGTTTTGCACCCGATATTAACCAACACCATGTAATCAATCACCTTACGGGACAAGAAACAGGCGAAACCCGCAATGTATTGGTAGAATCGGCACGTATTGCACGTGGAAATATAAAGCCACTTAGTGAATTTAATGCCGCCGATTTTGATGCAATAATTTTTCCCGGCGGATTTGGTGCAGCAAAAAACCTTTCAACATTTGCCTTTGACGGAGCAAATTGTAAAGTAAATCCCGATGTTGAAAAAGCAGTGCTTAATATGGTAAAAACACACAAACCCATAGGAGCATTATGTATTGCACCTGCTGTAATAGCCCGTATTCTCGAAGGAGCAGTAGTTACCATAGGCAACGATGAAGGAACTGCAAATGCCATTGAAGCAATGGGAGCAAAACATCAAACACGCACTCACGGCGAAGTTACTGTTGACGAAAAATATAAAATAGTAACAACACCTTGTTATATGCTTGATGCAACAATAAGCCAAATAGCCGAAGGTGCCGAAAATGTCGTGAAGACAATTATTGAAATGTAAAAAACTTATTTTGAAATTATTACAATCAAAGCAATTGTCGATAATGCGACACGGTAAATCAAATTGGGATAATCCTAAACTTGATGATATTGACCGTCCGCTTTTGCCGAAAGGCATAAAACGAACTGTAAGGGTATGCAAATACATGAAAAAACAGAAAATATTCCCTGACTACATTATTTGCAGCCACGCAGTAAGAGCTGTTAAAACAGCCGAAATTATTATTACCGAACTCAACTTATCAATGCTTCCGCAGATTCACAAAGAATTATATAACGGAGACATTGACAATATTAATGATATTGTTTCGGATATTGAAAATAATATCAATCATCTGTTGATAGTGGGACATAATCCCGTTTTAACCGATTATATTAATGCAAAAACAGAGAACTTAAATTTAGAATGGTTACCCACTTCAGGATTGGTTACCATTAATTTTAATTTTAAAAAATGGGCGTATATCTCAACCAACGAAGGAAAATACAGTGAATTTGTTACACCTAAATTACTAAAACACACAAATACTAAATAACTTACAAATGCAATTAAACGAGAAATACTTTGATAGAGAAATCAGTTGGCTTAGTTTTAACGAAAGAGTGTTGCAAGAAGCGGCAGATAAAAAAAATCCGTTAAACGAACGTATAAAGTTTCTTGGTATATTCTCGAATAATCAAGATGAGTTTTTTAAAGTAAGAGTGGCTACCTTAAATCGCCTTATCGACCTTAACGAAGAAAAATCGGAAGAAGGTAAAGACTACAAAGAAACTTTCCACGAAATAATATCTACGGTAAAAGAGCAACAAGGAAAGTTTGAAACTATATACGAACAATTAAAGAAAGAGCTGAACAAACACAATATTTTTATTGTAAATGAACAAGAGATAGACGAAGAACAAGGTGAATTTGTTCGTAAATATTTCAGAGAAACCGTTCGACACAACCTATTCCCGATAATGCTTAAAAGTTTGAAATCGTCGCAATACCTGACCGACAGGTCAATATATTTTGCAATAACACTGGGCAGAAGCGACCAACCCGAAAAGGATACATACGCTATTATGGAAATTCCCACATCATCGGTAAATCGTTTTCTTGTATTGCCCGAAAAAAACAACAAAAAATTTATTATTTTGCTTGATGATGTAATACGTTACAGTCTCGATGAAATATTTGCCCGCTTTAAATACGACTCTTTCAAAGCATATACTTTTAAATTTACACGCGATGCCGAACTCGATATTGACAACGATGTGTCAAAAAGTTTTCTTGAAGTGTTAAGCGAAAGCCTTATTCAACGTAAAAAAGCTTTGGCATTACGTTTAGTTTACGATAAAGATATGCCCGAAGATTTACTAAAAAACATAACATCAAAACTTAAAATAACAAGCCGCGACCACCTTGACGAAGGAGGACGTTATCATAATTTCAAGGATTTTATGAAATTCCCCAATCTTGGAGGAACAGAGCTTGAATGTGAGAAGGTTACACCTGTTTTACACAAAGATATTCCCGAAGGAATACGAATAATGCGAGCCATTCGCCGAAAGGATATTATATTACATTATCCGTATCAATCGTTTCAATATATTATTGAGTTGCTTCGTGAGGCTTCGATAGACCCGAAAGTAAGGTCGATAAAAATGACTTTATACAGAGTATCGAATCCGTCGAATGTAATAAATGCCTTGATAAATGCTGCTCGTAACGGCAAAAGTGTTACCGTATTTTTAGAATTACAAGCTCGTTTCGATGAAGAAGCTAATATTTATTGGTCGTCAAAACTTCAAGAGGCGGGAGTTACTGTTCTTACAGGTATTTCCGGACTTAAAGTACACAGTAAATTGATATTAATTAAGCGAAAAGAAAAAAACGGATACCGCTCATATGCAAATATAGGAACAGGAAATTTTCACGAAAGAACCAGCGAATTATATTGCGATGATACTCTTCTTACCTGTAATCCGAAGATTACCGAAGAGGTAGATAAGGTTTTCGGACTGTTTAAAATGTCATTTCGACCATCACGGTTCAGAACCCTGATTGTAAGCCCGTTTAGCACACGCAATTTCTTTTTGCGAATGATAAATAACGAAATAAAAAATGCCAAACTAGGAAAAAAAGCATGCATTATCGTGAAATTGAACAATTTGTCGGATATAAGATTAATTAATAAACTGTATCAGGCAAGCAATGCCGGCGTAAAAATAAATTTAATAATAAGAGGAATTTGCAAATTGATACCCGGCGTAAAAGGACTTAGCGAAAACATTACCGTAAGAAGCATACTCGACAAATATCTTGAACATTCGCGAGTAATGGTTTTTTATAACGGCGGCGATGAACGGTATTTTATATCTTCGGCTGATTGGATGGTGCGTAATCTCGATAACCGCATTGAAGTTACAACCCCGATATTTGACCCCGATATTCAATTTGAATTAAAAACAATGTTGCAAATTCAACTTGCTGATAATACCAAAGCTCGCATTATAGATAAAGAGATGAGTAATAAATATTATACCGATAATAATAAACCGGTAAGAGCACAAATTGATATTCATAAATTTTTACAAAAACAACATTTACAAACAATTGACAGTTAAAAAATCAACTTTCAAATTAAATAATTAAAAATTGTTAAAAACAAGATACCAGACTGTTAGAAGTTAGAAGCTCGATGTTAAAAACTAGATTGCTAGACGTTTACTTTCAACTTTACAAACTTTTAACTTTCAACTAATAAATTATATCTTTGCAGCAGTTTTTTAAATTTTTTGTAAAATGAATTTTGCAGCTATCGACATTGGTTCAAATGCAGGCAGGCTTTTGGTAGCATCTGTTTTTGAAAAAAATAATATTCCTGTTACCGAAAAAATAACTTTGGTAAGAGTTCCCTTACAACTTGGTGTAGATGTTTTTGAAAACGGAAAGATATCCGAAGATAAAATAGAGATGCTGATACATACTTTTGAAGCATATAAGCAACTTACCGATATTTATATTCCGCAAGATATTATTGTTTGTGCTACCGATGCCATACGCAATGCAGCAAACGGTGACAATGTAATTGAAAGAGTAAAAAAAGAGACAGGTTTTGACATTATTAAATTGTCGGGCAAACAAGAAGCTGAATTTATAAGCAAAGCTGTTAATTCTAACTTAACAAGAATTCACAACTATGCAATTTATATTGATGTGGGTGGCGGCAGCACCGAAATCTCTCTTTTTCGTGAAAACGAACTTATAAAAACAAAATCGTTTGAAATAGGAACAATACGTCTTATGCTTGACACTGTGCCTCTCAACAAGTGGGACGAAATGAAACATTGGATTGAAGAACTGCGACAAGACAATATGCCTGTTGATTGTATTTGTTCGGGCGGTAACATTAATAAATTGACAAAACTTTACGGTAATCGCAATAAAAACACATTAAGTTATTCGCGTCTTGTTGAAGCTCACGAATTTCTTGAAGGACATCCTATTGAATATCTGATAAGCGAAATGGGATTACGTAAAGACCGTGCCGAAGTTATTGCTCATGCAGCTATAATTTTTAAAAAAATTATGAATTGGGGGCATATTCAAGAGTTACATGCTCCCAAAATAGGACTTGCCGACGGACTCGTTGTTGAGCTTTATAAAAAGTATAACAATATGCCGTCGTTGCTTGATTAAATTTCAGTACTATTTTCTTATTATTTTTACGGAACTGTCTTTTCCTATTTTTATTATGCTCGACGGTTTAGCTTTTGTCAAATCATCTTGCCGATAGGTTACAACATAATCTACACTATTGATAATTTCATCCGATATTTCATCGAAAATAAAAGGAGACGGCTCTCCGCTTATATTTGCTGATGTTGAAACAATAGGTTTTTTAAACTGTTGAATAAGTTTATTGCAAAAAGACTCATTTACAATTCTAACCCCCACGCTGTTATCACTTTTGTTTATAACATTTTCAGCCAGAAATTTTGCTCCTTCAAGAATCACTGTCAACGGACTTTCGGAATATTCCAGCATATCAAAAACCACATCGGGAATATCATTTATGTAACTACTCAGTCGGTTTACCGAATCCATTAAAACTATCATCGACTTATTGTCGGTGCGTTTTTTTATTTCGTAAATTTTTTTTACAGCTTCTTTATTTGTAGCATCACATCCCAAACCCCATATTGTATCGGTAGGGTAAAGAATTACCCCACCGTTTCGCAAAACCTGTAATGCTTGTTTTATATCGTTATACATAATTTAAAATAATATAATTTAAACAGAAACATCGTATTCGCGTAAAGCATCGTTAAGCGATGTTTTTTTATCGGTGCTCTCTTTACGTGTTCCAATAATAATAGCACAGGGCACACTATATTCTCCGGCATTGAATTTTTTTGTGTAAGAACCCGGAATAACAACCGAACGCGACGGCACAAAACCTTTATATTCCTTCGAACTGCTGCCTGTTACATCAATAACTTTTGTGGAATTGGTAATCACCACATTTGCACCAAGCACAGCTTCTTTGCCTATTCTTGCTCCTTCTACAACAATGCAACGAGAGCCGATAAAGCAGTTGTCTTCAATAATTACCGGAGCAGCTTGCACAGGCTCCAATACTCCGCCGATACCTACACCTCCGCTTAAATGAACATTTTTACCAATTTGAGCACACGAACCCACAGTAGCCCAAGTGTCAACCATTGTTCCGCTGTCAACATAAGCTCCTATATTTACATACGAAGGCATCATTATTACACCTTTTGCCAAATATGCCCCATAACGAGCTACCGCATGAGGAACAATACGCACCTCTTGTGTGGCATAGTCTTTTTTTAATGCTATTTTATCGTGAAATTCAAACGGTCCTACCTCAATTGTCTCCATTTTACTGATAGGAAAATACAGTATTACCGCTTTTTTTATCCATTCGTTTACTTGCCAATCGTCACCTTTTGGTTCTGCTACTCTTAATTTACCTTTATCAAGTAACTCTATAACTTGCTTTATAGTATTTTGAACAGCTTTCTCTTTAAGCATATCCCTGTTTTCCCAAGCCTCTTCAATAACTTTTCGTAAATCTTCCATATTGTATATTTTAGCACACAAATTTAATGATTTTATTATATAAATATACAATGAGTTAAAAGTTGAAAGTTTGTAAAGTTGAAAGTAAGCGTCTAGTAGTCCAATTTCCAGCTTCTAGCATATCGAACATAGTAAGAAATCCCTTAGCGTCTCTGTATGAAAAAAATAAAATCTTTTGTAAAATAAAATACGATGCTTACTTTTATACTTATTAACGCATACAAATTTTAATGTTAAAACATTATTTAAAACAGGGAATAATAGAAGCCGGTTGCGATGAAGCAGGCAGGGGATGTCTTGCAGGACCTGTGTTTGCGGCAGCAGTAATTTTACCGCCCGACTTTTACCATGAAAAACTAAACGATTCAAAACAAGTTTCCGAAAAAATGCGATATGAGTTACGCAATTTTATTATTGAAAATGCCACAGCCTATGCAGTAGCAAGTTTTACTCCCAAACAAATTGATACTGTAAATATTCTTAATGCATCTATATTATCAATGCACAAAGCATTAGACAACCTTTCGGAACAACCGCAGCATATTATCGTTGACGGTAACAGATTTAAACCTTACGGTAAAATTCCTTTTACTACAGTAATAAAGGGTGACGGCAAATATCTATCAATAGCGGCAGCATCTATTCTTGCAAAAACCTATCGCGATGATTATATGATGAAAATACACAAAGAGTTCCCTCAATATGCTTGGAACAGAAATAAAGGATACCCCACAAAAGAACATCGTCAAGCTATTGAAAAATTTGGAATTACACCATATCACCGAAAAAGTTTCAGACTTATTGACACACAATTGAAATTAGAATGGTAAAAACATTAAATTTGCAAGACTATAAAAATCATAATGTATGAAAACAGCAGTATTTGCAGGGTCGTTCGACCCGTTTACAAAAGGACACGAATCAGTAGTGGTAAGAGCCTTACCCCTTTTCGATAAAATATATATAGCCATAGGAAATAACTCTTCAAAAATGGAGTTTCTAACCGTTGATGAGCGAATAGAATTAATACAGAGTGTTTTTAAGAATGAACCTAAAGTTGAAGTAGATTCATACACCGGATTAACAGTTGATTATTGTAAAAAAGTAAATGCAAATTTTATGCTCAGAGGTATTAGAACCGCTGCCGATTTCGAATATGAAAGAGCTGTCGCTCAAATGAATAAATCGATGTTACCCGAAGTAGAATCGGTTTTTTTGCTGACAACTCCCGAATTAACACCGGTAAACAGCACAATAGTAAGAGATATTCTTCGTTATGGTGGTGATGTAAGCCAGTTTTTGCCCGATGGAGCAGATATTTATATAATTTTAAACAAAAGAAATAAACTAAGAGAAGTTTGACATTATAAACTACAAACTAATATAAAATATGAAACGGGTTTTATTACTGCTATTTATCATATCTTGGGGTTTTGCTTATTCCGATACTATTCCGGTAACCATTTACGGAACTCATAAAGATTACGCCGGACAAATAATAAAAATTTATAAAACATCAGACTATATAACTCGTACTAAAAAAATAATAGCCATTGATACTGTTGATAAACAGGGTAATTTTAAATTACAATATATTACCGATAAAACATTACTTATTTCAATGCCGCTTGGAATTTACAATGCCGTTTTATTTACTGCTCCAAGCAAAAATTACAATGTTATTTTACCTCCGTTTCAGCCAAAAACCAAAGCTGATATTATTACGCCTTTTTTTAAACCTGTTGAAATATATCTCGGAATTAAAAATGCCGATTCTACCGATTTGAATTTTCAAATTGCCGATTTTAATGAACAATATTATAATTTTATTGATAGTAATTATTATTATATATTCAAACATCCCAGAGTAATTTTTATTGATTCGGTGATAGCATCTTTCGAACAACAATTTATATTTGATACAGTTAAATTTTTTAAAAATTACAGAAATTACAAATATGCATGGCTTAAATTTGCAAGCTATATGCGTGACGACAGATATGTAATTCGCGAATTTTTCAACAATAAACCTATTTTATATCAAAATCCCGCTTACATGGATTTATTTAATCAACTGTTTACTAATTATCTTACAATTTACTCAAGCAAACCTGAAGGAGAGCGGCTTTATTCGGATGTCGCTTACGCAAAAAGCCCGAAATATATTTACGAAACATTTGCAAACAATATGGTTTTATTAAATGACACTTTGCAGCAATTTGTTTTACTTAAAGGATTATATGACGAATTTTATCAAAAAAACTATAACGTTTCAAGTTTACTTATTACGCTCGATTCGGTTAAAATGCTTACAACAATACCGGAACATAAAATAATTGCCGAAAATATTCGAAAAAAAGTTTTAAAAACACGTTCGGGATTTCCCGCACCTAAATTTGAACTACGTGATGCAAACGGTATCTTTCGAAACAGTAATGATTATTTGGCAAACTATGTATATTTGAATTTTATGTCTGTCGAAAGTTTTTCTTGCCAACAAGATTTAGAGTTATTAAAAATATTATATGAAAAACATAAAACTGATTTTAAAATAATTTCAATATGTATTGACGATGATTTTAAAAAAGCTGTTGATTATTTTAAACAAAAAGGTTACGAATGGACTCTTTTGAGCTATAAAGAACAAAAAAATATCATTAATAATTATAATGTAAAAGCCTATCCTACATATTATTTGATAAACCCCGACGGAAAATTTGCCATGTCACCGGCAGTATCACCCGGCGAAAATTTCGAATGGTATTTTTTTAAAATGTTACAAGCAAAAAAACGTAAAAAACTCAGAGAATAGAAAAACTCATTTAAGTTTCTGTTGTATTTTTATTTTGTAATTCTTAATAACATCAATAATTGATGGATACGATTTTTTTAGCAGTAATTCAGCTTCAACAGTATCAACCCATATAACATTTGATATTCCTTCTTCGACTTGAGGAACGGGAGTTTCATTACCTGCATATGACATTAAATACCATTTAACAGGTTTTAATACAATACGTTTTTTTAAAATATAGGTATGATATGTTTTTGTAAGTTTTTCAATAATTTCAACACCATTAATACCACACTCTTCTTCAACTTCACGAACTGCAGCCGTTCTGTTTTTTTCATTTTTTTCAAGATGCCCTTTCGGCAAATCCCACATACCGTTTCGCTTAATAAAAAGAATTTGATTTTTATTGTTAACAACAACACCTCCGGCTGCTTTCCTAATCTCAAAAAAAGATTTGAAATCGCTCCATGTTTGTTTAATATTATCAGTAATGAGTAAATAGTTACCTTTTTTCTTAATTTTAAAAAGAGTTAAAACGATATCGGCAATAACCTGTTTTTCAGGATTTACAAAAGTTTTATCAAAATTAATGTCTTTAATACTCTTTTTTGCGATAATCAACTTACTGTTGTTGAAAAAAACTTTATACTTTTGTGCCATGAAACAAATAAAAGATTTTGAAAGAAAAATAGCAAATGATTTATTGCAAATAAAAGCAATAAAATTATCGCCTGCAAATCCTTTTACGTGGGCATCTGGTATTAAATCGCCTATTTACTGCGATAACCGTAAAATTTTATCATTCCCAAAAGTGCGAAATTTTGTAAGAGATGCTTTTGTTCAAATGATTATGGAAAAATATCCCGAAACAGACATTATTGCCGGAGTAGCAACAGGAGCTATTGCTCACGGAGTATTAGTTGCCGAAAAACTTAACAAACCGTTTATTTACGTACGTTCAGGTGCTAAGGGGCATGGTTTACAAAATTTGGTAGAAGGACATTTTGAATCCGGACAAAAAGTTGTAGTAATCGAAGATCTTATATCTACCGGAGGCAGTAGCTTAAAAGCCGTTGAAGCCTTACGCGAAGCAGGTGTCGAAGTGCTTGGTTTAATAGCTGTTTTTACCTACGGTTTTAAATTAGCAGCTGAAAATTTTGAAAAAGCAAATTGTAAATGGGATACGCTAAGTAATTATAATATACTGATAAATACGGCGTTGGATATAGATTATGTTAAGAAACATGATATAGAGATGCTAAATAACTGGCGTGAAAATTATTCCAAATAAAAAAAATAATTATAATTTGTAACTGATTTTATTAATATAAAGCATAAAACAGTATAATTATCTGTTAACGTGTTAAATATGTGTTAAACAAATTATAACTATTTAAATTATGAGCATAAGCTTAATAGGAAGATCTATTGGAGAATCTGTTACTTTAAGATTAAATGAAACTTTTGCAATATTAAAAGCAAAAGGAGAGCCTGTAATTCATCTCGGTGGTGGCGAGCCAAAATCAAAAGCTCCCATTGATGCCATTACAGCAATTACTTCTCATTTGAATACAGGAGAGGTAAGATATGCACCTGTTGACGGAACTATTGATATGAAACAAGCAATTATCCGTTATACAATGGATAATTACGGCAGAAAAGTAGAACCTGAGAATATTATTGCTTCAAGCGGAGCTAAACAAGCCTTAATGGTTGCTTTACAAGCAATTCTTGACCCGCAAGACGAAGTTATTTTTACTGCACCGTATTGGGTTTCGTATCCTGATATGGTAAAACTTTGCGGAGCGGTTCCCGTTGCCGTAACTCCCGAAGATGGAACATTTACTCCGCGTATGCAAGACATTGAACAAAATGTTTCGTCATACACCAAAGCCATTATTATAAACAGTCCCAATAATCCTTCGGGAGCTGTTTATCCCGATGAGTTTATAAAAGAGATAGTTCAGTTTGCCGAAAAAAAAGGCATCTATTTAATAATGGATGATATTTATCGTAAACTGGTTTTCAACGGAGTAACTCCTGCCAATCCTTACGATTATGTTACCGATTTCAGTGAAAATTCAAAATTAATTATTATAAATGGTGTATCAAAAGCATATGCCATGACAGGTTTTAGAATAGGTTGGGCTGTTGCCAATAAAAAGTTGATAAAGGTTATGGCAAACATTCAGGGGCATCAAACATCAGGACCATCTGTGCTTTTACAAAAAGCAGCTATCGGTGCAATAAACGGTATTCAATCGGGAACCGAAAGTTTAAGAATCACTCTTGAAAATAACCGGAAAGTTATGATGCAACAACTTAACGCTTTTGATGGTGTTCATGTGCTTCCGCCAGATGGAACTTTTTACTGTTTTGTTGATTTTAGTGCTTACAATAAAAATTCTACCGAATTGTCAAACTTTTTACTTGAAAAAGTAAGAGTATTAACAATGCCGGGTGTTGAATTTGGTCGTGAAGGATATTTACGCCTGTCGTATTGCGGTTCTATCAAAGATATTATCGAAGGTATTGAGCGAATAAAATGGGCTTTAGACCCCAATTCGCCAAACGAACTTTATATTGGTGAACGTAAATTAGTTAGAGATTGGAATTAGTCCGAAAAATTATTAATTTTTAAAAAAGACATTAAATGAGTAAATATTTAAAATTTCAAACTCCGGCACAACCGACAGCAATAGATTTTAAATCGGATTTTGGGTTGAAAAATCACGGACTTGTGCATCTTGACACTGTTTACTGGAATTTACCTACTGAAGCTCTTGTTGAAGAAGCAATTTTTCGTAACGAAGGAAAAATGGTTAAAGGCGGAGCATTTCAGGTTTATACGGGAAAATGGACAGCACGTGCAGCTAACGATAAATATTTTGTTTACGAAGAGAGCACAAAAGATATGATAGATTGGGGTGAATATAATCGCCCGATGTCGCAAGAAAAATTTAACGGTTTATTTTCGCGTTTACAATCTTTTTGGCAAGGCGAAGAACTGTTTGTGCAAGATTTGTATGCCGGAGCACATCCCGAATACAGATTGCCCGTAAGGGTAATTACCGATAAGGCTTGGAGTGCACATTTTGCTCGTAACATGCTGATTGCCGAAAGTGATTTAGCAAAATTAAAGCAGTTTGTTCCCGATTTTACAATTATGGTTTCACCTAAATTTAAGGTTGACCCACGTATTGACGGAACACAAAGCGAAACAGCCATAGTTATAAATTTTGCTCAAAAACTTGCTATCATAGCAAACTCTGAGTATGCAGGCGAAATTAAAAAATCAATATTTACAATAATGAATTTTTTAATGCCATTGCAAAATGTAATGTCAATGCACTGCTCGGCAAATGTTGGCGATAATAGCGATGTTGCTCTGTTTTTCGGACTTAGCGGAACAGGAAAAACAACATTGTCGGCAGATCCTAAGCGTAAGCTTATAGGTGACGATGAACACGGTTGGAGTGATGACAGTGTATTTAACTACGAAGCAGGATGTTATGCTAAAGCTATCAGGCTTTCAGCCGAAGCAGAGCCTGAAATTCATGCTTGTACACATATGTTTGGAACCATATTGGAAAATGTTGTTTTTGACCCCGCTTCTCGCCAAATAGACCTTGATGATGAAAGTTTAACAGAAAACACACGACTATCGTATCCGCTTGAATATATACCAAATGCGGTACCCGAAAAAATGGTTAAAGCTCAACCTAAAAATATCATTTTTCTTACAGCTGATGCTCAGGGAGTAATGCCTCCAATTGCAAAATTGACAATGGATCAAGCGATATATCATTTTATAAGTGGTTATACTTCGAAAATTGCAGGTACAGAAATGGGCTTGGGAATTGAACCCGAAATTACGTTTAGTGCTTGTTTCGGTGCTCCGTTTATGGTGCATCACCCTTACTATTATGCTAATTTGCTTAGAAAAAAAGCTGAAGCATCGGGAGCAAATATTTGGCTTGTTAACACCGGCTGGGTAGGTGGAAAATTCGGAGTAGGTAAACGTATCTCTATTCGTCATACCAGAAATATGCTTAATGCAGCATTAGAAGGTAAACTTGATAATATAGAGTATCGTACCGATAAACTTTTCGGATTTCAGATACCTAAATCGTGTCTGGGTGTGCCCGAAGATGTTTTTGAACCATCAAATGCTTGGGGTGATAAAGATGATTATTGGAAAAAATATGATGCTCTTGTATCAAGATATATTGAAAACTTTAAATTGTTTCAAGAATATGTCCCAAAAGAGATTTTAGCAGCGGGACCTAAACGTTTAAATACAGTAAAATAATTTTATATAAGATTACAAAGTTTGTCGGAGTAATTACATTTCGACAAACTCCGTAATCTATAAAAAACAGATACTAAGCCTATCAAAGACGAGAAAAATAATAAGTATTTTAATAAAAATTTGTTTTTTGAGAAAGCAATAGTAAACTGTTAAACCCGACTTATGCAGTAGGAGTTGTGAAATAACGAACTTACGGCATTTAGTAAGGGTTAACCCCGATTTAGAAATACACTATTTTGGTTATTGTCCAAAATAGATGTAGTTCTTTATCGCTATACAATAGAAAACTATTTTTGTTTTCTATTGCATAGTTTGGGTTAAAAGATAGAAGACTTATAATTTTGTTATCGGGAAATAGTATTTTTCTTTTGCAAAGATTTAGTATTTAATGCAGATGATGCTGTTTTATTGTTAAGTTGTATTTTATTTGTATTGGTTAAATTTAAAAAGTAAACCTTACCGTTCATAGTAGAACACACAACATTACCATTGTTTAAAACCACAGGCGAAGAAAATATTTTACCTTCGGTTTCAAATTTATCAATTAACTTCCCTTTGGTGTCAAAAAAGTAAACATTTTTATCAAACGAGCAAGTTACAATAATAGAGTCGGATATTGTTGCGGCTGAAGCTACAACTTTTCCCTCTGTTTTGTATTTATTTATCAGCTTACCATTTTCCGATAAGAAATATACATATCCGTCAAACGCTCCGAAAATAATAGTGCCGTCTTTTGTTTGTAATGGTGAAGAATGAATTTTACCTTCGGCTTTAAATTTCCAAACAAGTTCTCCTTGAGGGTTTATTACATACAAGTTTTTATCGTACGATCCGAATGCAATATTTCCGTTGTGTAGTTCAACAGGCTTTGAGTGCATTACCCAACCTTTAGTTTTAAAGGTATGTTTAATATTTGCACTACTGTCAATAATAAATAGTTTTCTATTATTAGAGCCTATTACAATATCACCATTTGACAAGACTGTTGGTGTTCCATGAACTAATTTTTTTACCTTTAAAACTTTTAGCTTTTTTTGTTTAGTATTATAAAAGCATATTCTTCCCTTGTTGGTTCCAAATACAAGTTTATCTTTTGTCACTTGTGCTACTTCTGTAAAAATAAACCCTCCGGGTTTGATTTTCTTCAACATATTACCAAGTTCATCAAAAAAATAGATAAAACCATCGTAACTACCTAACAATATAGTATTATCGGATAAAAGTTTTGGTGTAGCGTGTATCCAACCACCGGCTTTAAAAGTATTAACCAGTTTGCCTTGATCATTAAAAAAATAAACATGTTTATTGTGAGAGCCTAAAACCACATTATCATCAGCTGTTTTTACAGGAGTAGAATAAAAAGTTCCTTTTATGTCAAGTTCAGCTTTTTTAAAAATTGTTTGCGAAAAAAGCTGCCCGCAAATAGTTATAAGCAATATTAAAAATAAAATCTGCTTCATTATTTTTATAAATTTATAATTTTGAAACACCGAGTGCAAAATTATTAATAAAAGGTGGAAATAAAAAGTTACTATTGATGTTATTTTTTATTTTCAGGAAGTTAACTTTATATCCTTAATTTTTAACTGAATATTTCGCTTACCCATAAAAATATTTTCTTCAATATTGTAGCAAATATCAAAATTATTATTGATAACATGTTCGTGAAAATGTCCTTGTTTAAAAGCTATTGCCGGAAGACTTTTGGTAATTTCATTATCCATAATATTAAGTTTAAGGTGTTCTTTTTCTGCACCTACTCTTTGAGCAAAACCGGTGTCTCTTATATTTTTGGTAACAAAAACAGGAGTCATGTTTCCCGGTCCGAAAGGTTCAAATTGTGTAATAAGATTTAAAAATTTAGATGTAATCTCACTTAAATAAATCTCACTGTCAACATCAATTATCGGAATGTAACTTTCAGACGTTATCAGTTGGTCAACCGCATTTTCAAATTCAATAATAAATGGTTCAATATTTTCTTCTTTCAGGGTTAACCCTGCTGCATACATGTGACCACCGAAATTTTCGAGCAAATGTTGACACTTTTCTATTGCTTTATATAAATTAAATCCTAATACCGAACGGGCAGAACCGGTAATAAGTCCATTTGAACGAGAAAGAATAATGGTAGGTTTATAATAATGTTCAATAACTCTTGAAGCCACAATACCTATTACGCCTTTATGCCATTCGGGTTTATACAAAACAGTTGATTTACGCTTTTGCAGTTCAGGGCTGTTTTCAATAAGACTAAGAGCTTCGTTGGTAATATTAGAGTCGAACCATTTACGATCGGTATTGTCATCATCAATTTTATGAGCCATAGCTTTGGCATTGTTCACATCGTTACAAACAAGCAAATCAACTGAAAACTGCCCTTGTTCCATACGTCCTGCAGCATTGATACGGGGGCCTATTTTAAATACTAAATCGTTAATCTTTAAGTTACCTATTTTAGCTCCGGCTATATCAATTATCGCTTTTAGTCCTGTTCGTGGTTTTGTGTTAATTCTTTTAAGCCCAAAATGAGCCAGTGTTCTGTTTTCATCTATTATAGGCACAATATCCGAAGCTATACTTAATGTTACAAGATCGAGATAATGCTCTATTTTATAAAATGGAATATCATTTTTTTGTGAAAAAGCCTGAATAAATTTAAAACCAACACCACAAGCCGATAGTTCTTTGAAAGGATAAGGACAATCATGCCTCTTTGGGTCTAATATTGCCACAGCATTGGGTAACTTGTTGTCAGGTTCGTGATGATCACATATAATAAAGTCAATGCCTTTTTTATTTGCATAATCAACTTTCTCAACTGCTTTTATTCCACAATCAAGAGCAATTATAAGAGAACAGTTTTTTTGTCCGGCTTCATCAATTCCCTTGAAAGATATTCCGTAACCTTCAGAATATCTGTCGGGAACATAGTACGTCAGATTTTTTATTTTTTTTCGTAAAAACGAATACATCATGGCTACAGATGTTGTTCCGTCAACATCATAATCACCATATATCATCACACTTTCACGATTGTTAATTGCTTTTTCCAAGCGTTCTACAGCAAGATGCATATCTTGCATTAAAAAGGGATCGTATAAATCATCTAAACTAGGGCGAAAAAACTTTTTTGCCGAATCGTAATCTTTTATTCCTCTGTTAATGAGCAACTCAGCTATTGTGTTGCTGACGTTTATTGATTCCGACAGTTTTTTTATTTCAATAGGATCTGCTTTTGGTTTTAATATCCATTGTTTATCCATGTTGATAGAGTATATTATAAAACTGCATTTAGCAGTTGTTCCGTTTGCAAGTTGACATAATATTATGAACACACAAAAATACTAAATCTTATGGTAATATTTAGATTTTTTAAAATTAAAATTTAACAGCAAATAGGGTTTGCCGAAAAAGTATTTGAATAGTGACTGATTTTATATTTTTCTCCGGATTTTAAATAAGTTTCATACCGAAAGTTTTAGCTATATGATATTTTGCCTTTTCTTTTAATTCGTTAAAATCCACTTTTCCGCCCAACTCTTTTTCAATTGACGTAACGCCTTTATCGGTAAATCCGCACGGATTTATATAATTAAAATAGTTTAAATTTGTATTTACATTAAGTGCAAATCCGTGCATTGTTACAAAGCGACTGGCTTTAACGCCGATAGCACAAATTTTTCGTGTTTTGTGAGGAATATCCGTATCGAGCCATACACCTGTTGCTCCTTTATAATGATTCCCTTTTATGCCATATTCGGCAATGGTATTTATAATAGCTTCTTCAAGTTTAAAAATATAATCTTTAAGAGCAACTCCAAAAGATTCAAGGTTAAGAATAGGATAACCTACAAGCTGACCGGGTCCGTGATAGGTAATATCTCCGCCGCGATTGGTTTGAAAATATGTGGCATTAATTTTTTTTAGAAATTCTTCATGAATAAGAAAATTTTCTTCATCGCCGCTTTTGCCTAAGGTAAAAACATGAGGATGCTCACAAAAAAGCAGATAACCATTATTCTCTTTTTTTGTCAATTTATCTTGAATAACTTCATTAAAAAGAGACTCTTGATAGTCCCAAGCTTCTTTATATTCTATGTTATTAAGGTCTTTAAAAATTACCTGTCTCATGTTTATATACAATTATAATATTTTCTGATTTTAAAAAAATCAGAAAATATTTGTTAAAAAATTAATGTCAGAACGTAATAAAAAACTTTTTATCATTACGCATTAACGTGGGCATCAGCCTTATACGACGAGCGAACCAGCGGACTACTTTCTACATACGAAAACCCTTTTTGTAAGCCGATTCTTTTATATTCGGCAAATTTGTCGGGATGCACATATTCTTTTACAGGATGATGACTTCGTGTAGGTTGCAGGTATTGCCCAATAGTTATAACTTTACAATTTACATTGCGTAAATCATCCATTGTTTTTATTATCTCTTCTTCTTTTTCGCCTAATCCCAGCATAATTCCCGATTTGGCAACAATACCCGAATCGGCAATTTGTTTTAATACTTTTAAACTTGTTTTGTATTTAGCCCTACTTCTAACTTCGGGAGTCAACCTTTCTACCGTTTCTAGATTATGAGATATTACTTCAGGCTTAGCATCAATAATTAACTGTATCAGTTCTTTACGAGCATCAAAATCAGGGATTAAAACTTCAATGGTGGTCTTTGGATTCAATCTTTTTATCTCTTTAATGGTTTTTACCCAAATACCGGCACCACCGTCGGGTAAGTCATCTCTATCTACCGAAGTGATTACACAATGTTTTAAGTTTAATTCTTTTACACTTTCGGCAACCATCAACGGTTCATTATTGTCAACCGGTAGCGGCTTACCTGTTTTTACATTACAAAATTTACAACTTCGAGTGCAAATATCTCCTAAAATCATAAAGGTAGCAGTTCCTCTTTCCCAACAATCACCGGCATTGGGGCAACTGCCGCTTTCGCAAATGGTATGCAACCGTTTACTTATTACCAATCCGTTTACATGCTTATGTGCATGTGCCTTTGGTATTTTTATTTTTAACCATTCCGGCTTACGCGGAATTAAAGGTTTATTATTATTGCTCATTATTGTATAAATAAAATGTTCGGCAAAAGTAATATATTTAGCAGATAAAAAACATTACAAACAACATAAGTTTATATACTTTTAAAACAGTGTTTTAAATTAACAAAACTTTGTAATGTCCTTGATAAATTAAGAAAATATGATTAATCGTTTAAAAAGTCAATATAATTATCGGGAGTAATAACTTTAAATTCAGCATCGGGATATGCTTTTATAAATGAGTTTGGAACTTTTACTTTTCGCTTACCATTCCATTTAAATTCAAAAGCATATAATTTACCGTTTCGTTCTTCGATAAAATCAATCTCTTGCTGTGAGTGAGTTCTCCAAAAATAGTAATTGGCATACACATTAGCGTAAGCGTTTCGTTTTATACGCTCACTTATTAAATAGTTTTCCCATAGAGCACCTGTATCTTGACGCAACGATAATATTCCGAAATTATTTATTACTGCATTTCTTACGCCGGTATCAGCAAAAAATATTTTTCGACTTCTTTTAAGTTCATTTCTCATATTTCGGCTTAAAGGCGATAGTCGAAAAATAACAAATGCTTTTTCTAAAATATCAATATATCGTTCTATTGTAGCTCTGTTTATATCGAGTAAATTCGACAATTCGTTGTATGATACTTGTTGTCCTATTTGCAAAGCCAGAGCTTGCAATAGTTTTTCAAGTTTATTCGATTTTTTTATATTATCTAAAATCAAAACATCTTTAAACAGGTAGCTGTCGGTAATTTGTTTTAAAACTGCAATTTCTTCACCGATAGAAGTTACAACTTCGGGATAACTGCCGAATATAAGTCTGTTTTCAAGATTTTGAAACTCATCAAAAACGCCATTATGTGCTGCCAATTCTTGAAATGACAACGGATAAAGGCGATATTCCCACTTACGACCGGTAAGTGGTTCATTGAGATAGTTTGTAAGTTCAAAAGCTGATGAACCTGTAACAATAATTTGCACACCTTCAATATTATCAATTATCAATTTTAACGATAAACCTATATTTTCAATTCGTTGAGCTTCGTCAATTATTAATACTTTATTTTTACCTATTATTTGTTTAAGTTTAACAAGCGATGGAGTATCAAGCAGTTGTCTGGTAGCAGGGTCATCGCCTGTAAAAGATAATATTTTACGTTTTATTTTTTTTCGAATAGCTTTAATTACTGTTGTTTTTCCTGATTGACGAGGTCCAAGAATAATTATTGCTTTTCCGCTGAATAATCTTTTTTTTATTGTTGTTTCCAATATTCTCGTAATCATTTGTATTTCTCTTTAAAAGTATTTGTTTATTGTGTAAATTATATCAGATATACATATTAAAACATACAAATATATTAAAATACAAATTATAAAACAAATTTCATATTATTATTTATGCGATTATATTAGTATAATTTATATAAAAAATGCTAGTTAAATAGCATAATTTATATAAAAAACGCTAGTTGAATTATTGTTAAATAAATAAAGTATTGATTATGAGATATATAAAGTTATAGTAAAATCTAGTATAAAATGTCAACTTTGCGTTTTTATAATAAGAGTAAAAAAACTTTAACCCCTAACTATTTTCTATTGCTTCGAAGAGTGATTATCCAATCTTCAACACTTATTATATAAATTTACGTTGAAAGGAATTGTTTAATAGCATTTATTCACTAAAGGAAGGCATTTTTAGGATAATGTTTGTAATAATATTAATACAGATTATTTTGTTTTTACAACTTGATGAGTAATATGGTTGTTAAAATACAAAGCTGAAACGTAGGTTATACTTGCAAAAAACATAGCTGTAATAATTGCTACGGGAATACATCCTACTGCATAAAACCAAAAATATGTTCTTGCAGTAGCAAGGGACATCTCGCTCAAAGCAGGTAGAGAACCTGCATTGCCCAATAACAATGCTCCTATTTTAATACTAAAATAAGCAATTGCAGGAAATAAAGGGGTAAGGTTTATATATGAACTTACGGCGGCAAATGATTTGCTTGCTTTAAAAAACTGAGCTGATACTATTGCTGATAAAACTTGCATTCCCCATGTGGGAGTAACACCGATAAAAACACCAATAAAAACACCAAGAGCTTTTTTAAAAGGAGACTCTTTTGAATCAAAAAAGAATCTTTTAAAATTTTCTTTGGTGGCTTTTCTTCTTGCAAATCGGTAATACTTCTTCATTTTCAGACACTATAAAAACATAACAACAAACTAGATATATAAATTAACGACAAAAAAAATAAATAGTTGTATTATCTAAGGTGTTTCTCAATAAAAAAAAATATGATTTACATCATGTTTTATAGTTTTTCAGGAATTGTTATAATAAACTCGACACCACCGGCATCCTTATTCTTTACATAAATATCTCCATTATGCTCTTGAATAAGATTATAAGCAATTGTTAAGCCCAATCCTGAGCCTTTATTAGGGGCTTTTGTGGTAAAAAACGGATCAAAAATTCGATTTATACTTTTTTCGTTAATATGCTCTCCGGTATTGTAAATTATAATTTCAATAAAGTTGTTGTCATTGTTCGAAATATAATTTGTAGTAATACTAATTTCTTTTTTTGATTTGCATTCAGAAACTGCGTCAATAGCATTTGATATAATATTTAAAAAAGCTACATGCAGTTTGTCAGGATAGTAAAGCATTATAGGTATAGTATTAAAATTTTTATTTATAATAATATCACTATGTATTTTAAAATTAACAAATCGGAGTGTATTTTCTATAATATCATTAACATCTGTTTTTTTCAAAACCGATTCTTCATTTTGAGTAAAAGTGCTTAATCCCTTAATTATTTTTTCAATACGTCTTACTCCTTCATCTATCATCATAAGAGCAGTATTTAATTTTTCATTAGAATTATTCTTTAGATTATTTTTAATAAAATGGACACCTCCGGTAATAAAATTTAAAGGGTTATTTATTTCATGAGCAGCACCTCTTGCCAATATACCAATTGATGCTAATTTCTCGGAATATAATAATTTGCTTTGTGTATCTTTTAATTGTTTAATAATTTCATTCAATTGTTTATTTTTATCATATAGTTCTTCTCGTTGAGCAGCCAGTTCTTCATTAATAACAGTTAATTCTTCTTTATTAGTTTTTAATTCAACATTTAATGCATTTAGCTTATTTATTGTATTCTTTTTCGACTTGTTTGATTTATAGATAGTTATAATAACTACAGACGCACTAATTAAAATAAGTATCATAAATATTACAAGTAAGATAAATTTCATGTTGTTGTAGTTGAATTACTGCTAAGATAATTATTTTTATTAACATAGCACACATATAATTAGCAGATTTAAAGATGTTCAGTAAAATAAAAACATCATAATAATTAACTTTATCTTAAAATTGTATCTTTGCAAAAATTTTAATAACAGATTAAGCTGAAAAATATAATATTATGAGTAATCTTGATTTAAGCGAACAGGAGATAATTAGACGTAAGTCGTTGGAAGAATTAAGAAAATTGGGGATAGAGCCTTATCCGCAGGCAATGTATGAAGTAAATACCACAACACAAGATATACGGGAAAAATTTGACCCCGAAAAAGGCAACTATCAAGAAATAAGCATGGCAGGACGTATTATGAGCCGTCGTATTATGGGGAAAGCATCGTTTATTGAACTTATGGACGAAAAAGGCAGAGTTCAGGTTTATTTTAATCGCGATGAAATTTGTCCCGATGAAGATAAAACAATGTATAATGTTGTTTTTAAAAAACTTCTTGATATTGGTGATTTTATAGGAATAAAAGGATATGCTTTTGTAACTCAGGTAGGAGAAAAATCAGTTTTTGTAAAAGAGTTTACAGTACTTAGCAAATCTCTTAGAGTATTACCTATTGTTAAAGAAAAAGACGGTAAAACATACGATGCATTTACCGACCCCGAACAACGTTATCGCCAACGCTATGTCGATTTAGTAGTAAATCCGCATGTGAAAGATGTGTTTATTAAACGCACCAAAATTATCAACACCATGCGAAATATGTTTAACGAACGCGGGTATCTTGAAGTTGAAACTCCTATTTTACAGCCAATTCCAGGAGGAGCAGCTGCTCGTCCTTTTGTAACACATCATAATGCATTGAATATTCCTCTGTATCTGCGTATTGCAAATGAATTATACCTTAAACGTTTGATTGTTGGCGGATTCGACGGAGTGTATGAATTTGCCAAAGATTTTAGAAACGAAGGTATGGACAGAACTCATAATCCGGAGTTTACGGTAATGGAAATTTATGTAGCTTATAAAGATTATAATTGGATGATGGAGTTTACCGAGGAGATGCTTGAGAGAGTTGCAATGGAACTTCATGGAACTACCAAAGTAAAAATAGGTGAGCAAGAGATAGATTTTAAAGCTCCATACCGTCGTCTTACTATGATAGATGCCATTAAAGAACATACGGGAGTTGATATTACAGGCATGAATGAAGAACAATTACAGCAAGTTTGTAAAGACCTTGATATTGAAATTGATGAAACATTCGGTAAAGGAAAAATCATTGACGAAATATTTGGCGAAAAGTGTGAACATCACATGATTCAACCAACATTTATTATTGATTATCCCGTAGAGATGTCGCCATTATGTAAAAAACACAGAAATAATCCTGAACTGACAGAGCGTTTTGAACTTATGGTTAACGGTAAGGAGCTTTGTAATGCATACACAGAGTTAAACGATCCCATTGACCAACTTGAACGTTTTCAGGATCAATTAAAATTATCGGAGAAAGGTGATGATGAAGCTATGTTTATTGATCATGATTTTGTGAGAGCACTTGAATACGGCATGCCGCCTACTTCCGGTATGGGTATAGGAATCGACCGTCTTACAATGTTTATGACAGGACAAGATTCTATTCAAGATGTACTATTTTTCCCGCAAATGCGTCCCGAAAAGAAAGCTAAGGTTGCTACTCCCGATGATTTTGTAAAAATAGGTGTTCCTGTTGAATGGGCTGAACATATTATTGCAGCAGGTTACACTTCCGTAGATAAGTTTAAAGAGAATAAAGCAACACAAATTCATCAAAAACTTAACGGATATCGTAAAAAGAATAAACTTAATATTCCTGCTTTACAACTAAATGATGTAGAAAAATGGATAGGATGATTTTTTAAATTATAATAGGTTCTACTGTTATTTTAATGGATAACTTAAAATACTTAGGATTTATTTTTTTAATGAATAAAGATATTAAAATACTATAACAAAGATAATTATTAAACCTTCCAGGTTTTAAAAACCTGGAAGGTTTGGATATTTAGCTTTTAATTGTCCACTAAATTAGTGGTAGAATCTTATAATAAAAAAACCACTCTTTTAAGAGTGGTTTTTTTATGTTTAACCTTTAGAATTAATATAATCAATCAATGGCTTTTAAAAGAATATCAAGAATCTGAACGGCAGCTTTTGATACTGATGTTCCGGGTCCAAAAATACCGACAACACCGGCATCATACAAAAACTTATAATCTTGAGCGGGTATTACACCTCCGGCAATAACCATAATATCTTCACGACCTAGTTTTTTCAATTCCCCTATTACAGCGGGAACAAGAGTTTTGTGTCCTGCTGCCAATGATGATACACCAAGAACATGAACATCATTTTCCACTGCATCTTTTGCTGCTTCTTCGGGAGTTTGGAAAAGAGGTCCCACGTCAACATCAAACCCTATATCGGCATATCCCGTTGCAACTACTTTGGCACCGCGGTCGTGACCGTCTTGTCCCATTTTTGCTATCATAATACGAGGTTGACGACCTTCTTTGGCAGCAAACTCATCACACATTTTTCGTGCTTTTTCAAACTCCGGATCGTTTTGTGCTTCCGAAGAGTAAACTCCTGAAATTGAACGTATCACAGCTTTATATCTCCCTACTACTTTTTCACAAGCATCAGAAATTTCGCCTAGCGTTGCTCTGCGTTTTGCAGCCTCAACAGCTAACTCCAGCAAGTTCCCTTTGCCTGTTTCTGCACATTTTGTAATGGCATTTAATATATTTTGAACATCGTTTTCATTTCTTTCAGCTTTCAGCTTTTGCAACCTTTTAATTTGCGATTCTCTAACAGCAGTATTGTCCACTTCAAGAATTTCGAGAGGATCTTCTTTGTCAAGGCGATATTTATTTACACCTACAATTGTTTGAACACCGGAATCAATTCTTGCTTGTGTTCGTGCTGCTGCTTCTTCAATACGCATTTTCGGGATACCGGTTTCAATAGCTTTTGCCATTCCGCCCAACTCTTCAATTTCTTGAATATGTTTCCATGCTTTGTGGGCTATTTCATTAGTTAAACTCTCAATATAATAAGAACCTGCCCACGGGTCAAGCGAACGACAAATTTGAGTTTCTTCTTGAATATAAATTTGCGTATTACGTGCAATACGTGCCGAAAAATCTGTTGGTAATGCAATAGCTTCGTCAAGAGCATTGGTGTGTAGCGATTGGGTGTGTCCCAATGCAGCTCCCATAGCTTCAATACAAGTTCTGCCCACATTATTAAACGGGTCTTGTTCTGTCAAACTCCATCCCGATGTTTGCGAGTGAGTTCTAAGAGCCAACGATTTCGGATTTTTAGGATTAAACTGTTTAACAAGTTTAGCCCAAAGCATACGTGCAGCACGCATTTTGGCTATCTCCATAAACTGATTCATTCCTACTGCCCAAAAGAACGATAATCTAGGAGCAAAAGCATCAACATCAAGACCTGCTTTTATTCCTGTTCGTAAATAATCGAGTCCGTCGGCAAGAGTATATGCCATTTCAATATCGTTGGTAGCACCTGCTTCTTGCATATGATAACCCGATATTGATATAGAGTTAAATTTAGGCATATACTTAGATGTATATTCAAAAATATCGGCTATGGTTCGCATCGAAAATTCAGGCGGAAAAATATATGTGTTTCGCACCATAAATTCTTTTAAAATATCGTTTTGGATAGTTCCTGCCAACTCTTCAAGTTTTGCACCTTGCTCTAATGCCGTAACAATATAAAAAGCCATAATAGGCAATACTGCACCGTTCATTGTCATTGATACCGACATTTTGTTTAAAGGAATTTGGTCGAAAAGAATTTTCATATCCAAAATAGAGTCGATGGCAACACCTGCTTTACCCACATCGCCGATTACCCGAGGATGGTCGCTGTCGTATCCGCGATGAGTGGCAAGGTCAAAAGCTACCGAAAGTCCTTTTTGTCCTGCCGCAAGGTTACGACGATAAAACGCATTTGACTCTTCGGCTGTTGAGAACCCTGCATATTGGCGAATTGTCCAAGGACGCATAGCATACATTCCTGAATATGGACCTCGTAAAAAAGGTGCTAATCCCGCAGCATAATTCAAATGCTCCATGCCTTCAAGGTCTTCTTTTGTATAAACAGGTTTTACAGGGATTTGCTCCGCCGTAATCCACTGTTTATCATTATTTTCGGCAGTTGTCGCACTATTTACGCCATGTGCCGATATATTTCTGAAATTTATATTTTTAAAATCAGGTTTCATCTGTTTAATTTTTACTTTTTAGTTGCCAGATGGAACCGCATAACAAAAATAATCATTGTCGTGTGTGTTAATAATTATTTTTATCATGCTTGTTTCATCTGTTTATAATTTATTTTGCTTTATATATTTCAGACCTAACAGGTTTTAAAAACCTGTTAGGTCTTTTTTATTATTCATCTGTTTAATTTTTACTTTTCTTATTATAATTAAACATTATACTAATATCCCGAGTTCTTTTTGAAAACCGGTAAGAGTTTCAAGCAAATTGCTCTTTACATGAATAAAATGCTGTAAACCTGCATTTTTTAAATCATCAAGAATATTTTTGGGATAACCTGCTACCACAACTATTTTATCGCCTGCTGCCTCTTGTAATTTTGGAGCTAATTCTGCATATTCATCATCAGAACTGCAAATTACAATAATATCAGCATCAGCTTCATTTGCTGCTTTTACGCCTTCTTCAATAGTTTCAAATCCATTGTTGTCTTGAACACTAAATCCGGCAACAGCAAAAAAGTTACAAGCAAATTGTGCTCTTGCCTTACGCATATTTAAATTTCCGATAGTCAACATAAAGGCTAACGGGCGTTTATTATTTTTAGAAAAAATATCTGTTTTGTAACGTAATGCTTCAATAGCTGCTGCACCACGATATTTTACAAGAGGTTCTACTTCTGTTTTTTCAATATGCAGCTTTTCAAATATAGTTTTATCAATATCTTTTTCAAGATGTTCGGTAAAATTAGGGAATTGATTCACTCCAAGGAAGTTTTCTTTACGATTGGCAATATCCATATCGCGTTTGGCTGCCATTTCTTTAATAATATTTTGGATAAATCCTTGCTTAACAGCTTGCGTAAAACCTCCTTTTTTGTCAACTTCAAGAAAAAGTTTCCAAGCCTGTTCGGCAATGCTGTCGGTAAGATTTTCTATATAATAGGAACCGGCTGCAGGGTCAACCACTTTATCGAAATGCGATTCTTCTTTCAGCAAAAGTTGTTGATTACGTGCAATACGTTCACTAAAATCGGTAGGTTGTTCGTATATAACATTAAATCCTTTTACTGTCATTGAATTTACTCCGCCGAGTATTGACGACATAGCTTCGGTTTGTGTTCTGAGCATATTTACATAAGGGTCGTAAACAGTTTTATTCCATTCCGATGTAACGGCATGAATATCAGCCACAGCCGATTCAATATTTTCGGGATTATATTGCTTTATAATATTTGCCCATAAAAGTCTTGCTGCCCGTATTTTTGCTATTTCCATAAAATAATTAGAGCCTGTAGCAAACTGAAATTTAACTGATTTTGCGGCATCATCGGTAGAAATACCGTTGTCGGTTAAGATGGTCATATATTCGGCAGCGACAGCTAAAGAAAAGCCAAGCTCTTGAACTATTGATGAACCTGCATTTTCAAAAATATCTCCTTTTACGGTGATACATCTGAAATTTTTAAAATCCTTAGCTTCTTTTACAATTTTAGTTACAATAGTTGTAATATCATCAGAAAATTTATTTCCTGTTTCGGGCAAATATCCGATAGGATCGAAAGATATTGAACCGTTAATTTTATCTGATAATTTTAATTCTTTAAGAATCTTCACTATTGCTAAAGCATTGTGTTGAGTAACAAAATTAACTTCAATCTTTTCTAACGGCAATTCATTTAAAAGAGTATCAATATCGTTTTTATTTGTTTCGTTATTGATAACAAATCCAAAGGAATTAACACCTTTTGTCAGCAATATTTTTGCTTTTTCGTTAGCTGATTTTGAATTTTCAACCACAATATCTTGGCGTATAAACCAAAAGTTACCATCATCTTTATTGCTACGCACATAAGGAAATTCCTTTGGTGCAACATCAAGATAGTTAACTTTTTCTAAATCTTCGGCACGATAATACGGACGAACCTTAAATCCTTCGTTGGTTTTCCAAACCAGCTTTCGTTCATAATCTGCACCCTTAAGGTCTTTATTGATTTTCTCTTCCCATTCTTGTGTAGTAACGGGCGGAAATTCGCTAAACAACTTATTGTCTTTTTGTATTTCTGACATACGTGACTTATTTTGAAATTAGGTTGCAAATTTACTAACCTTTTACGGATAAAAACTTTAAAAATCCTGTTTTTTATCAGGATTTTTAATTTCGGATATGTTTAACACAATGATTTTTCTCTTACAAGTGTCTTTTTAGTGTTTTTACTTTAAAAATCTAATAGCTATATACAAAGCGGTGTTTTTTAACATATTTCATTAATAATATGTATTTTTTAATTTTATGCTACCTAAACAGAAGATTAGAACGAACTTTATTTAAAAAAATATTTATTAACTAAAAACCATTAAATTGAAAAAAATACTGAATTTGTTTTTTATTACTGTCTTAGTTATGTTGTTTTCTTGTAATCCGAAAATAACAACTACTGTTAGTAAAAGTTATCCGCCGATAGATTACAGACAGGATATAATTGTATTCGGATTAAATGAAAAAAAGCCCGATGAAGCGGTAGTTATAGGTAAAGTAAAAACCGGCGACACCGGATTTAGTACAAAATGCACTTATGAAATTGTTTTAAATAATGTGTTGCTTGAAGCTAGAAAAGCGGGAGGAAATGCAATAAAAATTACGGAATATATTCCGCCTTCTTATTTTAAAAGCTCTTGCCACCGGATAACTGCCGAAATATTACGTATTAAAAATATTGAAAAATACAGAACTATTAAAAGTAAAGAACCTGTATGCAATAGTGTTGATTATGCTATTTTAAACATTTACCGTTTTAAAGATACGAGAGGTTCAATGCTTAATTACGACCTTTATTTGGGAAATACTTTTTTGTGCAGGGTAACAAATAATTTTAAAACATCTTTACGCATCAAAAAAGAGGGATTAAATACATTATGGGCTAAAACAGGAACAAAAACAGAAGTACCGATTAACATTAAGTTTGGAAAAACATATTATATAAAATGTGGAGTAAGTTTGGGATTTTTTGTGGGAAATCCCGAGATTGAGCTTATAGATTGGAAAACAGGAAAAACGGAATTTGAAAATATTAAAATAAATAACCAACAAGCATTATGAACAGATATTTAGCAATTATAGCATTTACACTTTTATTTATTAATGCTAATTCACAGGATTTAATAGTAACAAGTGATATGGATTCAATTAATTGTAAAATAACAAAGGTGAAAACCAATAATATATATTTTACATTTAAGTATAACGGAGAGATTAAAAACACTTTGTTAGCCAAATCATTAATAAAAGACTATAAGTTTAATTATTATTCGATAAGTGAAGTGCCTGTAAGTAAAATTACGGGCTATGAAAACTTTCCCCATTTTAGAATTGCCTTAAACGGAGGATATAGTTATGAAATTGCAAAAATCAGCAACAGCGTTCCCGATGATTTTAAAGATTATGTGCAACAACTAAAATCGGGCTATCATATAGGAGGCGATTTTACCTACTATTTCTCTGAAAATATTGGCGTGGGATTTAAGTATTATGCTTTTAAAACATCCAACAGTATTGATAATATATATGTTGAAGATTCCGAAGGAAACATAACATACGGAAAAATGAGCGATGATCTAACTATATCGTTTATAGGACCTTTATATTCATCACGCCTTTTTGATAAAGCCGGAAAGAATGCTTTTATTTTTAACTTTGCCATGGGATACATGAAATATGATAATGACAAGGTGATAATAAACAATTATAAAATGACCGGAGAAACTCTCGGAATGGTGTTAGATGTGGGTTATGACATACAATTAAGTGACGATTTTTCTTTAGGATTTCAGATTTCATATACAATGGGAGCTTTATCAAAATATGATATTTTTGACGGTAGTACAACAAAAACAATAAAATTGGAGTCGGGAAATTACGAAAGTCTCAACCGTTTTGATTTTTCCATAGGAATAAGGTTTAATAAATAAAATTTATTGGATATTTTACTTATTAATTAAGATGTAGGGAGTGTTTTTTCTAAAGGTAAAATTATTTTTACTGTAGTTCCTTTATTAATTTGTGATTTAAAATTTAATTCTCCTTTATGTTCTTGTATAATTTTATATGTTAAAGCCAATCCTAAGCCAGTTCCTTTTCCGGGGTCTTTTGTAGTAAAAAACGGGTCTGTTATTTTCGAAATATTATCTTTGCTAATACCGGATCCGTTATCTGATATTTCAATAACAGCTTTGTTTTTTATTATCTTAGTGCTAATATTTATAATCCCTTTGTCATCTATAGCTTGGCTTGCATTTGTGAGTATATTTATAAAAACTTGATGTAACTTGCCGACATTTCCTTTAATATTCAATGTATCGCTATCATAATTTTTATTAATATTTATTCTGTTTTTTAATTGATGTTGTAATATAACCAAGCAATTATCCATAATAGAATTTATCTCACAATCTTCATTAAAAGTATCGTTGTCTCTACTAAATTGGTTTAAACCTTTTACAATACTTGATGCACGGTCGATACCTAATTTAATACTATCTAATAAAAACTGAGTATCTTCACTTATTTGTAGTTTTGATTCTGTAAAAAATTCTTTTAAGCCCACATAGCCACCCATTATATAGTTTAAAGGATTATTTATTTCATGTGCTATGCCGGCAGTCAAAACACCTAGCGAAGCCATTTTTTCTGATTGTATCAATTTAAATTGAGTCTCTTTTAAATGCTTCATGGTATTTTTCAACTCAGTCATTTGTTCGCTTATTATTCTGTTTTTATCAAAAAGCTCTTCATTTGTAGAGTTAAGTTCTTCAACAGTAGTTTCCAGTTCATTTGTTCTTTTGGCAACAAGTTTTTCAAGATTTTTTTGATGTTTAATTAATTCTAATTCCGTTTTGCGTAATTGAGTAACATCTACCATTGTTAGCAGCACTCTCGAATATGTATATTTTTGCTCAGATACTTCAATCCAATTAATCAACACATTTAATTTAGTATTATCTTTAGCGGTGCGAATGCCTTCAAAACTAAAAACTACCTTTTGTAATATTGAATGAATATTAAAATACAAAATGTTAAAGGAGAAAACTTAATAAGCAGAAAAATAAAACAAATAAAATTATTAAAAATTACAAGATAAAGTAGTTATTAAAACCCGCTATCATCTTCCTTCTCATTTTTGTATTTTTCTTTTAAATCAATAAGATAAAGATGTAATCGCTCTTGTAACGGATCGTTAAACAATAGTAAAAAACGCTTTATCGGATTAGGTTCATATGCATCTTCCGATATTCTTATTGCAGTTTTCCCGTTAAAATCTTTTATTGTAACAACACGATTCAAATAGTGTCCGTCAGGAGTTATTATAAGTCTTATATAGTCATTTTCAGTCGTTTTTTGAGTAACAAGTAATATAGAATCACCATTAGTGTAATGTTCCATCCAAGCATCTTGCCCGTCAATTACTTCTTGCTGCATTACGGTATCAATATTACTTCGCCATTTAGGTTCTTCCCAATGATTTGTAACATCAGCAAAAACATAGAAATACATTTTATCAATTATGCTTTTTTCAGTAACAATTCTGTCTTTAGGTTGAAAAAAACCAATAATTACCGGTATTAATAGAATTATTACTAAGCCGATAATTATCTTAATACCTGTCTTCATATACTTATAATTTATGTCTGCTGATTAATTTTAATAAAAATTTTGTTACAAATAACCATCGGTGTTTAACCGTTTAGAAAAATAATTATAAATATATTAAAAAAATAACAAAACTTATAGATTTTGTTTAATAAAATAAGAGATTGTCTAAAAAGATAAAAGAAACAATTATTGCAAAAGTGAGCTTGTAGCAATACATTTGAGAAAATATTACTAATTGCTAAGAAATTTATCATTTTGTTAGAGACAGCTATTTTTTAGACAACCTCTTCATATATAAATATTATTTATTGTTTAGGAATAAAATGAAAATGAGGACCAAATCGCTCAAAAGCTGCTTTATCTAAATCTTCTCTGTGATTCGGATGAGAAATACTAATAATTAGTTTAGCTCTTTCTTGTAAAGTTTTACCGTATAAATTCACAGCTCCGTATTCAGTAACAAGCCAATGCATATTAGAACGGGTTGTAACAACTCCTGCACCAAGATGTAATACAGGAGCAATTTTACTCATCCCTTTTTGAGTAACCGATGGCATTGCAATAATCGGTTTTCCACCCGGACTCATTGATGCTCCTCTGATAAAATCAATCTGCCCACCTACTCCCGAATAATGTTTTATTCCTATTGAATCGGAACAAACTTGTCCGGTAATATCAACTTGAATAGCCGAATTAATGGCTGTTACTTTAGGGTTGCGACAAATCATATTAATATCATTTGTGTAGCCTACATCTTTCATAACAACACCCGGATTGTCATCAACAAAATCATAAAGTTTTTTACTTCCCATTAAAAACGTAGAAGTCATTTTTCCCCTGTCAATACCTTTTTGTGAACCGTTAATTACACCTCTTTCAATAAGAGGCAATACTCCGTCGGCAAACATTTCGGTATGAATACCTATATTTTTATGATTATTCAGTTGTGATAAAACGGCATTTGGTATAGCTCCGATACCCATTTGTAAAGTAGCTCCGTCTTCAATCAGTTCAGCTACATTTTTGCCTATTGCAGCCTCTATTTCAGTAGGCTCGGCAAAATGAGCTTCTACAAGCGGAGTGTCATCTTGACAAAAAATATCAATACACGACATGCGAATCATAGCATCGCCAAAAGCACGCGGAATATTAGGATTTATAACTCCAATAACAGTATCTGCTGTTTGCACGGCAGCCAATGTTGTATCAACCGATGTTCCAAGCGACACATATCCATGCTTGTCAGGAGGAGATACTTGCACCATGGCAACATTTACTTTGGTATATCCTTCACGAATTAACTTTTGTGTTTCGTGTAAAAAAACAGGAATATAATCGGCATAACCTTCTTGTGTTTGTTTGCGAACATTGCCGCCCACAAACAAACTTTCCAACTGAAAAATACCTTCAAACTCTTTTGATGCATAAGGGGCAGGTCCTTCGGTATGAAGATGTTGTATTTTTACATTGTGAAATTCACGATTTTCTCCTCTTTCACACATGGCTTTTATCAGCTTTTGCGGAGCACAAGCTACACTGTGAATATGAATACGGTCGCCTGATTTAATGACTTTTACTGCTTCTTCTTCTGAAACAAACTTTATATTATGTTGCATAATTTAAATTGATTTTGAGTTATCAATACAAAAACGCCAAATATAAAGTGTTTGGAGTAAGATATTTATGATTAAAATCAGGTTTTGCGGATTATCAAATTTTATTGAAAAATTCAGCAGAAATTATTTACCACTACCTTCAAATACTGTTTTTATGGTGTAAATAAGTATTTTCAAATCAACATATAGCGACATGTTTTCGAGATAAATTATATCAAATTTTAAACGTTCAATCATTTCATCAACATTTTCGGCATAGCCGAATTTTACTTGTCCCCACGATGTAATTCCCGGTCTTACTTTAAACAACATTAGATAGTGAGGAGCACGTTCAATTATTTTTTCAACAAAATATTGTCTTTCGGGACGAGGACCCACAAGCGACATATCACCAATAAGCACATTGTAAAATTGAGGTATTTCATCTAATCGCATTTTTCTCATAAATTTGCCGAAAGACGTAATACGAGGATCGTTTTTGCTACTCAATGCAGGTCCGTCTTTTTCTGCATCAATATACATTGAGCGAAATTTGTATATTTTAAATGGTTTGCCAAAACGTCCTAATCGATAGTGAGAATAGAATACTGGCCCTTTTGATGATAATTTTACATTTATGGCAAGAAAAGCATAAACAGGACTTAAAATGATTAATGCAATAAAAGATACTATAACATCAGTAATACGTTTTACATTTACTTGCCATGCAGGCATTGCCTCATGCGACAGCTCAATTAAAGGAACACCGAAAAGTGAAGACATTTTTACAGACCCTGATAAAATGTCCAATAATCCGGGGATAGCTTTAATAATAACATTTGTAGCTTTTGCTTTTACAAGTATGTTTTGTATCTCTTCTCTTTCGGAAGGTTCTATGGCAATAATAATCTCTTCAATTTTTTTATTGTTAATAGTTTCCATTAAATTATCGATAGTACCTAAACTAGGGATATACTTATTTAATTCAGAGTTATTGCCATTAATTGTTATGTATCCTACAATTTGAGTACCGGGAGATTTCGGTTTGTTTTGTAAATCGCGATAAAGTTGCATAGCTTTATCGCTACCTCCTATTAATAAAGTAGGAAAACCAATTATATTATCTTGAAGTTTATGAATTGTTGAAGTAGTAAAATATAAACGAGGAAAGTATGTTAATGAAAAGTGTATCCCCAATAAAAAGAAAAATGATTGATAGTAATTTTTATATGAAATAATGGTATCATCGAGTATTAGTATAAAAAATATAAGAATAACACCAAGTGTAGATATAAAAATGGTTCGCCCTAATTCTTGGAGTCTTGATTTTCTGAAAATATTGTGATATTCTCCTGCAATATAATATAATAACAGCCAAAACAGAGGTATAATAATTATTCCTTTTATAAATGAAGAGTCTTTTAATGTATCATTTACAAAAGAAAAAATATGTGTATTTTCAATTAAAAGTTTTCTAAAAGAGAAAAAAACAGTCCAAGATATTGCTGCTGCAATATAATCCGATATTGTATATTTTAATACTTGCTTTTTATAATCTTTTTGTTTCACGCGAATGCTTATTTCTTAAAATCTTTACGTTGTATAATCCTAAAGTCATCAATAAAAACTGATGCACTTGCTTGTTCTGTATTTCGCCATACTGCTATATATACTCTGTATTGTGTTCCTTTTGGATAGCTTAACAATGAATTATATAAATCAATATAAATTTTCTTCCAAGTGCTTGACTTATTTATTCTTACAATATTTTTTTCTTTAACTTGTTGTTGGTGATATGTGTAAATACCTACTTCAAACGGATTGTTACATTTATAATTTAATTCTACATACATACCGGGAGCACCTTCTAAGTCAGGGCTAGACAATTGTGATGTATATGATTCAAAGAAAAATTGTTTATCGTTTAAAAAAATACCGCCACAGAATGAGCCGGAAAATTTCTCTTCGTCGGTTACCACAAAAGCAGTATCACTATGTTCATTTTTTTCAAATTTATGCCCGTTTTCAAAACCTTCACTCCATTCAATATTTGTCCAATCGGTATAATCTGTGATAGGAGATAGTGTTATTACTTTTGAAGATTCAAAGTTTACGGTTTTTTTGTATGATTCATAAAACGGATAAAAAGTTCGTGTAACATTAATGCCATTTACCATTATTCCCGGAGTAATAGTAACTGTGCTTTCGCCTTCGGCAATTACAGGAAATTTTGCAGGAAGTTCAAAAACACCGATTAAATTACCGTTAACATTTACCCACACATCGGTAATGCCTATTGCTTTTTCATGTTTTAATGAGCAATCATTTATTTCAAGATAGCTCGGAACAGGTATTTCTTTTGTGCAACTTGCAAATAAAAAAAATAAAAAAGATATTAATATATAATTAAAAAATTTATTCATACACTCTTATTATAATAACATACGGTTTTAAGATAAATTTATTGCAAAGAAAGTAAAAAAAATGTCTGCTTAACAAAGGTTTATGGAATAACGCAATTTTTCTTTTATTTTTTTCACCACTCTTTGTGTAATAATCTCATTATCAATGTTATTAATAGGAATGTTATGATTTATAACACTATGATAAAAATCGGATAGTTGTTTGTTAATATTGTCGTTTTGCGGGTATAATAAATCCGGAGAATCTGCTTTTTGTTTAATATTTGTTCCTTCAATCAAATTATGTAATAAGTCTATTTCATAAAATGTATTATAATTATATAATTTAATATTATGCCTTTTAGAACCGATATTTGTTATTGTAAAATCAGCAATATTAGAATTATCAAAATTTAATCGAACTTTATAAATATCGGGTATTTCAGATAATGAAGATATTGTATTAACTGTTATTTTGCGAATATTACTTTTAAAAACAGGTAATACGGCACTTACAGCAGAACGTGTTTTTTGTAACAGGCTTACTTCGGAATTATCGGTAATAAAATATTCAAGCAAAAGAGGATTCTTTTGACTAAGAACATATTTATTAAAAAGATTATTAAAAATTAAAGGATGAAATATTTGCAATGTTTGTTCCGACTCTTCATGTAGTTTCAAAATATTTAATTGTTCATCTAACGATAAATTATGGACTGAATGCAAGAACACATGTTTTGACCTTTTTATAGCAGTTTCAATAAGTGGAAGGTATATTTTTTCGGGAGATGCGAATATTAAAATATCTGAATCGTTTAAAAGATTATCGAAAACGGAATAAACAAAATCATGATTAATGTTGTTAGGATATTGAAACTGAAATTTCGGGTCGTAAATACCGATTAATCGAAAAAGATTTGATGTTTTTATTGCTGACAAATAATTTTTGCTGTAACTATTGCTTATTATTCCGGTCTTTAACATATACAATATTTTTTAGCAAAATTAATTTTTTGTGTTTTATAAAAACAATTATATTTGATTTGTTATTAACGAATAGCTGTTAATAACATTTATTTAATTTTAAAAAATCATTTTATTATGAAAAAAAAATACTTTGTTATTTCACTGTTTTTGATTTTTATTTTTTCGCTAAATACAAAAGCTCAGTATAACTTTTTTGTAGGTGACGATGCCGGTCAATTAAAAACCACTGTAAAAGGCTTTGGTAGTATCTCGTTTCCATCAATAATGGTAACCCAGTCATTTATAGGAACATCGTCGGGTAATTTCAAACCGTTTTTTAGTATAAATGTAGGTTTTAACTGGAAACAATGGCGTTTTGCCGATGATAAAGCATTAATAAAAGACGACAATGGAGTAATAGTTGTTCAAAATGCTCCTGTGGGTGAAGATTATACCGATGGTTTTTTCAGTTATACAAAAACAAAACTGTCAACAGGGGTTATCAGATTACGTCCTGAATTCGGATTCACTACGCACAACAGAAATTTTAGTATAGGAACAGGTCCATTGATTGAATTTATGGTAGCTGCAAAACACAAAAGAAAATACTATAACGACGGGAGTAAAGAGAAAAATATAAAAAAAGGAATCGACTATTATAACTTAAAATGGTTTCAATTTGGTTGGGGTGCAAGTGTCGGAACTTTTCATTTTGGAGTATTTACATATTTTATGTTTACACCAATGTTTGACAAAAATATGGGACCCAATGTTAAAGCCGCAGAAGTAGGTTTATATTGGAGAATACAAAAAGGAGTACATGCACCAGCAACATTCGGTAAAATTTCAAGTTTATATTAAAAAATTATAAAAAAACTAATCTTGAATTATATAATAATGAAGGAGTTTCAAATTTATTTCGAAACTCCTTTTTATTGATTTTAAAATACTGAAAATTAATATTATTAATTATAAATATTTTAATACAAACCCTTACTAAATGCCGCAAACTTGCTATTTCATAGCTCCTACTGTATAAGTTGAGATTAATTCATATTAGCCGAAATTTATATTTTTATAAAATTAAGAGAAAAAAAATAAATATTTTTTTGTTCTTTCCGTTTTTTCAAAAAAAAGTATTAACTTAGTTATAGAATCATTATCCTATATTTAAAATTATTTTTACTGAAGTTAAAAGGGAATGGTAAGGGGTAAATTATGGAATTAACAGGTTATTTAAAAAAACATTTTGGGTTTGATACCTTTAAAGGAAATCAAGAAAGTATTATAAAAAATTTATTGGCAGGCAGAGACACATTTGTTTTAATGCCTACCGGCGGAGGAAAGTCATTATGTTATCAACTTCCGGCACTTATTCTCGAAGGAACAGCAATAATTATATCGCCGCTGATTGCGTTAATGAAAAATCAAGTTGATGCAATGCGTGGATTCAGCGAAGAAAACGGTATAGCTCATTTTTTAAATTCATCGTTGTCAAAAACAGAGATACAAAAAGTAAAGTCAGATATTTTGGCAGGGAAAACACGCATGCTGTATGTAGCTCCCGAATCGTTAACCAAAGAGGATAATATAAATTTTTTACGTCAAGTTAAAATATCATTTTATGCCATTGACGAAGCTCATTGTATATCGGAATGGGGACACGATTTCAGGCCTGAATATCGCAGGATAAAGCCCATTGTAAAAGAGATAGGGAAAGCTCCTATAATTGCACTTACAGCTACTGCAACACCAAAAGTACAACACGATATACAAAAGAACTTAGGAATGCTTGATGCCGATGTTTTTAAATCATCGTTTAACAGACCTAATTTATATTATGAAATTCGTCCTAAAACAAATGCTACCAAAGAGATAATAAAATTTGTTAAAAATAATCCGGGAAAATCGGGAATTATATATTGTTTGAGCCGTAAAAAGGTTGAAGAGTTGGCTGAAACATTACAAGTAAACGGTATCAATGCACTTGCATATCATGCGGGAATGGATTCGGCAACACGTTCGGCAAATCAAGATAAATTTTTGATGGAAGAGGTTGATGTTATTGTTGCTACCATTGCATTTGGAATGGGTATCGACAAACCTGATGTGCGATTTGTAATTCATTACGACATACCTAAAAGTCTTGAAGGATATTATCAAGAAACAGGGCGTGCCGGACGTGACGGCGGTGAAGGTAAGTGTATAACTTTTTATTCGTATAAAGATATTCAAAAACTTGAAAAGTTTATGCAAGGTAAGCCTGTAGCTGAGCAGGAAATAGGCAGACATCTTTTACTTGAAACCGTATCTTATGCCGAATCAGCACTTTGTCGTCGAAAACATCTGTTGAGCTATTTTGGCGAAGATTATACCGAAGATAATTGCCATGCTTGTGATAATTGTTTGAATCCGAAAGAACAATTTGAAGGAAAAGATGATGTGGTTAAAGTGTTAAAAGTAGTTTTGGCTGTAAAAGAATATTTTAAAGCCGACCATATTGCCGATATTATTTGCGGAAATGCAAGTTATAGTGTAAAATCGTATAAGCATCATCATATTGATGTGTTTGGAATAGGAAAAGATAAAGATGTGAAATTTTGGAATGGTGTAATACGACATGCATTAATAGCTAAATTTTTGCGAAAAGACATAGAAAATTACGGGCTGTTGAAAGTTACCGAAAAAGGTCATGAGTTTTTGAAAAATCCTAAATCATTTATGTTAGTTCAAGACCATGACTACGAAAAAGAAGAAGAAGCAATAAGTAAACCGCAAGGAGGAGGAGGCTCTGCCGACCCTGCTCTTTTCAGTATGCTGAAAGACTTGCGTAAACGCATTGCCAAAAGCAAAGGTCTTCCGCCTTTTGTTATTTTTCAAGACCCTTCGCTTGAAGATATGTCAATACATTATCCTATTACTTTTGAGGAAATGCAGAATATGACAGGTGTAGGAGCAGGAAAGGCAAAAAGATACGGACAAGAATTTTGCGATTTAATTAAAAAATATGTTGACGAAAATGAGATAGAACGACCGGTTGATATGGTTGTTAAATCCGTTGTAAACAAATCGGGACTTAAAGTTTATATTATTCAAAGTATCGACCGTAAAATACCACTTGATACAATAGCAGAATCGAAAGGAATTGAAATGAACGATTTACTTAAAGAGATAGAAGCAATTGTATATTCAGGCACTAAAATTAATATTGACTATTATATAAACGAAGTGCTTGACGAAGACCATCAAGATGAAATTTACGATTACTTTATGGAAGATGCCGAAAGCGAATCTATTGCGGAAGCTCTTGAAGAACTTGGTGAGGATGAATATACAGAAGAGGATATCAGATTGATGCGAATTAAATTTATTTGTAATGAGGGAAATTAAAATTAGGTAAATTATTATATACCATAAAAAAACGCCTCTAAAAGAGGCGTTTTTTTTCTCAAAAATCAACATTATGCACGTGAAAAATAACCGAATAATTTTGCAATCAAAATCAACGGTTTGTTTTTGTGTTGTAACACACAAAATATTCATCAATAACTCGCAACAAAAATAATATTCCGAATCACCCGATAACGACATTGCAATATGTTGTATAATAGATAGTTTTACTGTTAAAAAGCATAGTTGTATTGAAATATAAATCAATATTTATACATATGTGAATATGTTGATTTGATATTCAGTAGATATAGCACTAAATTTTTGCTGTATTATTTTAATTTTTATGCAAAATTGCAAAAAAATTTCTCGCTACCGTTCGATATGCTAGAAACTAGACATTAGACGTTAGACTGCTAGATATTAAACGCTTACTTTCTACTTTCAACTCTTTACTCTAATCATTAGCAGTTCCCTTTAACATTGGCACAAAAGCAAATTCGTCATATTTTTCAATAAGTAAATCATCATCTTTTTGTTTTGTGATTTTAGTCATTATTTGTGTTTTTTCACCCCATGGGATAACCATAATACCGCCTGTTTTCAGTTGATTAACAAGTTTTTGAGGAATTTCGGGAGCACCGGCAGTAATCAGTATTTTATCGAAAGGTCCGTAAGTCGGTTTGCCCAAATAACCGTCACCAAAAAAGAAATGAGGGTTATACCCTAATTTGGGTAAGAATTTTTGTGTTTTTAAAAAAAGCTCCCGTTGTCTTTCTATGGTAAAAACTTTTGCTCCCAACTCAATTAACACAGCAGTTTGATATCCTGAGCCTGTGCCTATTTCAAGAACTTTTTCACCACGTTTTACTTCTAACAGTTCAGTTTGAAAAGCTACAGTATAAGGTTGTGAAATAGTTTGGTTACTCCCAATAGGAAAAGCCTTGTCAACATAAGCAAAGTTGATAAAAGCACTATCCATAAACAGATGACGAGGAATTTTACCGATGGCATTTATCACTCGTTTGTCTTTTATCCCTTTTTGCTTGATTTGAGCAACTAATTTTTGCCTCAGTCCCTTTTCTTTAAAACCGTCATTAAGCATAGCTTATATTTAATGTCTTGTATTTTTATTTGCGAAAGTAATATTTTATTGATAAAGTAGAAATTTGAAATCGAAAATTAGAAATTAAAAAATTCAAAAAAAATAAACTACTTTTGTTACGTTTATAAAAAAAGATATTTTGAATACTGAATTATACATAGCCAAACGCATAACAAAAAAAGGAGACGATAAAAAACAAATATCGGGTCCGATAGTGCAAATTGCAGTTTTTGGAATATCACTCGGGCTTGCTGTTATGATTCTATCGGTAGCTATTGTCACAGGTTTTAAAAATCAGGTTTCAGAAAAAATAATAGGATTCGGTGCTCATATTCAGGTTATGAATTTTGATTCAAACCGTTCATTCGAAACTATTCCTATTAATAGATATCAACTGCCGCAACCGCTTCTTAATAAAATTAAAGGAGTAAAACATTCACAAGTTTTTATCACAAAATCGGGAATTATAAAAACAAAAGATAATATTCAGGCTATAATTTTAAAAGGTGTTGACAGCGGATTTGATTGGACTTTTATAAAAAAAAGTTTAGTAGAAGGTGAAATATTTACGATAACCGACTCAGTTAAAACAAACAAAATTATAATATCGGAGTTTATATCAAAGCTGTTGAATATAAAGATAGGCGATAAGGTTCCTGTATATTTTGTTCAAGACCCCCCACGAGTAAGAAAATTCACCGTTTGCGGTATTTATAAAACAAGTATTGAAGATTTTGATAAAACATTTGCCATTGTTGACATAAAGCATCTGCAAAAACTAAACGGATGGAATAAAAATCAGGTTAGCGGATATGAAATTATTATTGATGATTTTAATAATTTACAAAATTTAACCGACAGTGTATATGATTTGGCGGGATTTCAATTTACCGAAGACGGCTCTACTTTAAAAGTTGAAAATATAAAACAACAATATCCACAAATATTCGATTGGCTTAATTTACAAAACATCAATGTATGGATTATACTTACTCTTATGCTTGCGGTAGCAGGATTTAATATGATTTCGGGATTATTGATTCTTATATTGGAACGAACAAATATGATTGGTATTCTTAAAGCATTGGGATACAGTAATTGGAAAATACGTAAAATATTTTTATACCAAAGCGGATTTTTAATTTCAAAAGGTTTATTGTGGGGAAATATAATAGGAATAACATTATGTTTACTGCAAAAGTATTTTAGTATCATTCCGCTTGATGAAGCCACTTATTACATAGATACTGTACCAATAAATTTACAAATTTTACATATTGTTTATTTGAATATCGGAACCTTGCTTCTTACTCTTGCTATGATGATTATACCGTCGTTTCTTATCAGCAAAATCAGTCCTGCCAAAGCCATAAAATTTAATTAGAACCTGTTATAAAGCCTAATTCTGTATATGAAACATATAAGTATGCTTCGCTATACTCAGCAATTATAAAACATTAAAAGTTAAGAAAATTAAGTTTTTACCACAGAGAACACAAAGTTTCACAAAAATTTTATCCGCAAATTACACTAATTGGCACTAATTTATTGCCACAAAGTAACGGTCACTTGTTTACTCCGAATACTTTCGGAGAGCTTGCCAAAGTGACTTTTGCTAGTTAACCTCTAACTTTTCTTTTTTTACGTAATAAACCTTATACCTAACTAATAATCAATGTAATACAAAAATAAATGATTATGTAAATATTTTACACCTCTTTAATGTAGTTAACTTATAGTCAGTGCGTTACATCTCCAATTACGTATTTTATGAAAAGTTAGGGGTTAACACCGTTCTTTGTTGCGAACTCGGCTTCGACCAGCTCAGCCTCCGCAATAATTTTCAACACATTTCTGCATTATCACATTACCACATCCTCCAAAGGCGTACAAGTTTTCTGCATTAAATCATTGAATATTTACTTAGCTATGCTCATTAATTTTTGAAAATAAACGGAGTTGCATATTTTTAACTTGCTTGTTATAAAAATATTATTAATTTTGAGGCTCTTTGATTTCTAGCAAGAAAAATAAACGATTGTTTAATTAAATAAATTGAATAATAATGAAAGTATATCAGCCAAACGAGATTAAGAACATTGCTCTCATTGGGAGTGCCGGCTCAGGTAAAACAACGCTGTCTGAGTCGATGATGTTTGAAGGCGGTGTAATAACCCGCAGAGGAGAAGTTGAAAATAACAACACGGTTTCCGATTATCATCCTATTGAACACGAACAAGATCGTTCTATATTTTCAACAGTATTATACACTGAATTTAATAATAAAAAATTAAATATTATCGACACCCCCGGATTAGATGATTTTGTGGGAGGTGTTATTTCGGCATTGTCAGTAACAGATGCTGCTATAATGAATGTTAATTCTACACAAGGAGTTGAGGTAGGAACACAAACATTATCGCGTTATGTTGAGCAACTTAATAAGCCTATGTTACTTGCTGTTAACCAGCTTGACCAAGATAAAGCAAATTTTGACAAGTCAATTGAAGACTTACAATCATTATACGGAAGCAAAACTGTTATTATTCAATATCCTGTTAATCCCGGTGTTGAGTTTAATCAAGTTGTTGATGTATTAAAAATGAAAATGTATCAGTGGGGGTCCGACGGAGGAACACCTGAAGTTGTAGATATACCTGCCGACCAAAAAGATAAAGCCGAAGAATTACACAATGCACTTGTTGAGGCTGCTGCCGAAAATGATGATTCGTTAATGGAACTATTTTTTGAAGAAGGTTCTTTAAACGAAGACCAAATGCGTGAAGGTATTCGTAAAGGAATTATTGCACGCGGAATGTTTCCGGTATTTTGTGTTTCGGGAAAGAAAAACATGGGAATACGTCGTATGATGGAATTTGTAGGTAATGTAGCTCCTGCACCAAACGATATGCCCGGAGTAATTGATGCAGAAGGAAATGAGATTGTTTGTGATCCTTCGGGAAAAACAGCTTTGTTTATATTTAAAGCATCAGTAGAAGAGCATCTTGGTGATGTATTATTTTTTAAAGTAATGAGCGGCAAGGTTACCGAAGGTATGGATTTGATTAACTCAAAAAAAGGTTCAAAAGAGCGTTTGTCGCAGTTGTTTGCCGTTGCCGGAAAAAACAGAACAAAACTTTCGGAACTTGTAGCCGGAGATATTGGTGCTACTGTTAAATTAAAAGATACCAAAACAAATCATACTTTAGCAGAAAAAGATTCGGGAATAGTATTTCCTGAAATAGAGTTTCCCGATCCTAAATACAGAACAGCAATAAAAGCAGCCAGCGAATCGGATGATGAAAAGTTAGGAGAGATTCTTAATAAAATGCACGAAGAAGATCCTACTCTTATTATTGAATATTCAAAAGAATTAAAGCAAGTAATTGTTCACGGACAAGGTGAGTTTCATCTTAATACAATGAAATGGATGATTGAGAATATTCATAAAATTGAAATAGAGTTCTTAACACCTAAAATTCCTTATCGCGAAACTATTACAAAAGCAGCTCAATCTGATTATCGTCATAAGAAACAATCGGGAGGTTCGGGTCAGTTTGGAGAAGTTCATATGATTATCGAGCCTTATCATGAAGGTATGCCTGCACCTAAAGCATATAAAATTGATGGTAGAGAATATACCATGAATGTAAGAGGAGTTGATGAGCATGATTTACAATGGGGAGGAAAACTTGTATTTGTAAATTGTATTGTAGGAGGTTCTATTGATGCCCGTTTCCATCCTGCCATTTTAAAAGGAATTATGGAAAAAATGGAAGAAGGTCCATTGACCGGCTCTTACGCACGTGATATCAGAGTATGTATTTATGATGGTAAGATGCACCCTGTTGATTCAAATGAAATTTCATTTAAACTAGCCGGACGTAATGCATTTAGTGAAGCATTTAAAAAAGCCGGACCTAAAATTATGGAACCTATTTATGATGTAGAAGTAATGGTGCCTTCAGAATATATGGGTGATGTAATGAGTGATTTGCAAGGTCGCCGTGCTATGATAGCAGGAATGAGCAGTGAATCGGGTTACGAAAAAATATCAGCAAGAGTTCCTTTGGCTGAATTAAACAAATATTCAACATCTTTAAGTTCATTAACATCGGGTAGTGCTACTTATACAATGAAATTTGCAGAGTATGCACAAGTGCCGGGCGATGAGCAAGATAAATTGCTTAAAGCATACGAAAAAGAACAAGCTGAAAACGATTAATTTAATAACTATTGTAAAAATAAAAGCCTGTTAGATAAAAAAACTAACAGGCTTTTTATATTTTAATATTAAAAATTATATCCTATCCTGATACTAGTAAAAAAGTCGTTAACTTCAGGTGAATAATTTAAAGTTATTTCAATGGGAAGTAGTGAAATATCGTATGCTATAGTTAAACTAACTCCGGAAATAAATTTTTCTTTAATATCATCTATTCCTAATAATTTGCCATTGGTTAAAATAAAATTATAAACACCAATATTAGCTTTACCTATAAGATATAGTTGATGCCATATATTATATTGATATCCGAGCATACAAGAAGCAAAAGATGTTGCAGGAATTTGTCCGTCGTAATATCCTGAAAAAATAAATTGATTTGAATAAACTTTTTGGCTTCCGCCGATAAAAATATTTTCAAGATAAAAATAACTGGGATCAAGTAAAAAACCACCTTGTATATTTGATAAAATTGTTGATTTTGCAGTTGTTTTTTGGAAATAATCTACAAAAAAATCAAACCTAAATAAAGGTTCTTTTACTTTTTTTACTATTGGAGTATCAACAACTGTAGTATCACTACCCGAATAAATAGCTGTGTAATACCTGTCGTATGATATATTAGCATTTATTTTGGCATGAACACCACTTGTCGGTAAAAAACTACGGTTTAAATTATTATATTCAAAATTTACTCCTGACACAAGATAATTAGTATGTCCGTCAAAGCGAAATGTAGAAGCTATATCAGGTGAAAAATCTGTTCGTTTAAAAGAAAAAAATGTTCCTATAGCTGTATTTCGCCCGAAATAATGATATAAACCTGTATTTGCTAAAAAATTACCCGACTTATACTGTTGAATAATATTATTTCCTTTATAGATAGGTAATCGCTGCTGAATATATTCAAGTTTAAGATTTAAAGAGTTGTTTAAATGTTTACCAAAAAATTGTTTATGTTCCAAAAGCCCTTTTATGTCTTGACTAATAGCTAATTTAGCCATCGATCGTGATTTATCAAAAAACAAATTGCGTCTGGTGTAATTTAAAATAATAGCAGGTGTAACAAATGAATGATAATTTAATCCTATTTTAAAAACTCCCGGATATTGTTCTTTAAGTATTATTTTTAGATTTGCATGCCCCTCTGTTGTAGGTTCCAATTCATAATAAATATACTGAAAATAAAGAGTAGAATACATATTGCGAAAAGCAGCGTTTAATTGAGCAGATGTATATTTTTTCCCCAAAAAAAGTCCCGATTTTTGAATTATCATCTTTGATGATAATTTATTTAAACCTATAATTTCATAATTATCAAGAATTACACTTTTATTTTGCTGAAGTCTTGTATTAGGATTAAAATCTATCTTTTGAATTTTATTCAGCGAATCGGCAAGTCGCTTAAATATGGGGTAATATTTTTCTCTTAATTTATATCCTATTTCCAAAATATCGTCTGCACTGTCAAAACTTCCCGCACTATATTGCGATACAGGCGGTTCAATAAGTATATTACACAGTTTTTTTTGTCTAACTAAATCATCGGCATCACGATAATTTGTTATTTGATACATAACATCTAGTGTTGAATTTAAATCTTTAGCTTTTGACAGTCCTTTAAATAGATTTACACCGATAACAAAATCTGCTCCCATCTCTTTCACATCAGTTACAGGAAAATTTCTTACAATTCCCCCGTCAACAAGTTTGGTGTTTCCGTAATCAACAGCAGCAAGAACACCCGGAATAGCCATACTGCTCCGTAATGCTTTTACTATTTGTCCTGTATCTAATACAACAGGTTTTCCTGTAGTCAAATCAGTTGCTATGCACTTAAAAGGTATATTAAATTTTGTAAAATCACGTTTGTCGTAAACATGAAAAAATATCTCGGAAAATTGTAACCATATCTCCTCCGACTCTATTAATCCCGTTCCCATTTTAATTTTTAATCCGTCAAGCGGTATTTCAAACGAGTATTTTTCGAATTCATCTTTTTCATCAATTCCAACATCGGTATATTTAGGCTTACTTGATAATAATTCGTTCCAATCAAGCCGTTTTGCAATAGAATCAATTTGATTACCCGAGTAACCTGTTGCATACATAGCTCCTATAATACTTCCCATGCTGGTTCCCGTAATATAGTCAATTTCCAATCCGGCACTGTCAATAGCTTGTAGTATTCCAATATGTGCTAACCCTTTCGCTCCTCCTCCACTTAATGTTAATCCTATTTTAGGACGTTGAGCTTGAATATTTGTAATGCCTGTTATTAGTAAAAAAAAGAGAATAGACGTATATTTTATCATATTATAATATTTTGATAATCAAATAGATAAATAATTTTTGAGACAATTAAACCCAAACTATGCAATAGAAAACAAAAATAGTTTTCTATTGTATAGCGATAAAGAACTACATCTATTTTGGACAATAACCAAAATGGTGTATTTCTAAATCGGGGTTAACCCTTACTAAATGCCGTAAGTTCACTATTTCACAACTCCTACTGCATAAGTCGGGTTAAATTTTAAATCATTAATTCATTTTGGTTTTATAGATTAAAGGTAAACATAATAAAAACAAAAAAAAGTCCGTTAAGTTTAATTTTAACGGACTTTTTTTTAAATGATTATTTACTGTTGTTTTATTTTTGCAATTCGGCAATCAGTTTTTGAACAGTATCTTTTGCATCGCCATAAAGCATATCGGTATTTTCTTTATAAAACAAAGGATTTTCAATACCTGCATAACCTACAGCCATTGAGCGTTTCATAACGATAACTTTTTTAGCATTCCATACTTCAATTACTGGCATTCCGTATATCGGACTGCCTTCATCTTCAATTGCAGCAGGGTTTACAATATCGTTGGCTCCGATTACCATAACCAAATCAGTATCAGGTAAGTCAGGGTTTACTTCATCCATTTCAAGAACAATATCGTAAGGAACACTGGCTTCGGCAAGCAATACGTTCATATGTCCGGGTAAACGACCTGCAACAGGATGAATACCAAAACGAACGTCTTTGCCTTCTTTTCTAAGCATATCTACCATTTCGTGTATTGGATACTGTGCTTTTGCAACAGCCATTCCATACCCCGGAACTATTACAATAGAGTTGGCTTGTTTAAGCATTTCAGCTACTTCAGCATGATTAGCTGATGTTACTTCGCCTTCCATCTCTTTTGTACTTGCAACTACATTTCCGAATCCTCCGAAAATTACCGAAAGGAAAGAGCGGTTCATAGCTTCACACATAATTATTGAAAGAATAGCACCCGAGCTACCAACAAGAGCACCTGTAACAATAAGTAAATCGTTTCCTAACATAAAACCTGCTGCTGCTGCCGCCCAACCTGAATATGAGTTAAGCATTGATACTACTACCGGCATATCGGCACCACCAATTGCCATAACAAGCATAACTCCTATAAACAATGCTATACCTGTCATTATCATAAGTTCCATCAAACCTGTTGTTCCGGGAGCTTTTGCAAACATCACACCCAGTACAACGGTAACAATAACCAAAATAATATTTACCAAATGACGACCTTTATAAGCAAGAGGCTTACTGCGTATTGTTCCCTGTAACTTTCCCCATGCTATTATTGAGCCTGTAAATGTTATTGCTCCAATAAATACTCCTACATAAACTTCAACAAGGTGAATGTTTAATTCAGTAGCATCTGTAATAGGATGAACATCAAGTCCCAAATATGAGCCGAAGCCTACCAATACAGCAGCCAAACCCACAAAACTATGTAGTATTGCTACCAATTGAGGCATTGCCGTCATTTCAACTTTTCGGGCAACTATAATTCCTATAACCGAAGCTATTGCTATTGCAATAATAATGTAGATATGACCTTGAACTTTGTCGCCAAGAACAGTAGCCAATATGGCTATTATCATACCTACTATTCCGTACCATACTCCTCGCTTGGCTGATTCTTGCGATGATAAACCGCCAAGACTTAATATAAATAGCACACTTGCAAAAATGTATGCTGCTGTTTGAATTCCTGTTGATATCATAACTATTTTCTAAACATTTTTAACATTCTGTGGGTAACAAAAAAGCCACCTACAATATTTATACTCGCTACTAAAACGGCTACAAATGCCAATATCGACATTAAATTGTCAAATTGTGGTTGCATTTGTAATAATCCACCGGTAATAATAATACCGCTAATGGCATTGGTTACAGCCATAAGTGGCGTATGTAATGCGTGAGTTACATTCCATATTACCTGCCATCCTACAAATACCGCTAATACAAATACGGTAAAATGAGCCAAAAACTCGTGAGGAGCAGCATAACCCATTCCAAAAATCAGTAATCCTACAACTATTAATCCTATTAATGAAGAACGAGCTTGTTTCTTTGCTATTTCTTCTTTTGAAGGACCTTTTTTAACTTCTTCTTTTGTTTCTGCTTTTGGTTTTGCAGGACTTACCGGAAGTGGCTCAGGAGGCCAATTAATTTTACCGTTGTAGGTTACCATTGCACGTTTTACAATATCATCTTCCATGTCAATTTTAAAGTTTTCGGCTTTACCCATATCATCTAACAGATGACAAAGGTTATTTCCGTAAAGCTGACTGGCTTGTGTTGGTAGTTGGTCCAATTTACCTACAATAATTACTCCGTTGTCAGTGGTATAAACTTTACCCGGTTTTGTTAATGTGCAATTACCGCCTGATGATGCAGCAAGGTCAATAATTACCGAACCCGGTTTCATGCCTGCAACATGGTCGTCAAGTATCAATTTTGGTGCTTCACGTCCGGGTATTTGAGCAGTTGTTATTATAATGTCAACATCTTTGGCTTGTTCTTTAAAGAGAGCCATTTCAGCATCAATAAATGCCTGACTCATAACCTTTGAGTAACCCGAATCAGTACTTCCGTCTTCTTCTATATCAACGGTTAAAAATTGAGCACCCATACTTTCAATCTGTTCGGCTACCTCTTTTCGAGTGTCAAAAGCTCTTACAATAGCACCAAGAGAATGAGCTGCACCAATAGCGGCAAGTCCTGCTACTCCGGCACCAATAACAAGAACTTTTGCAGGGTCAACTTTTCCTGCTGCAGTTATTTGTCCGTTTAAAAAACGTCCGAAATAATTTGCCCCTTCAATAACAGCACGGTATCCTGCAATGTTTGCCATTGACGACAATACATCCATTTTTTGTGCTCTTGAGATACGAGGTATTGCATCCATTGCCACAGCATTAATTTTTTTGTCGGCAAGTTTTTGCAACAACTCCTGATTTTGTGCAGGCCACAGATAACTCAATATTACCGTGCCTTCGTGCATCATCTCTATTTCCGACTCTATCGAAGGCTGAACTTTTAAAATAATATCGGATGCATCGTATAATTCTTTTGCAGAATCAACAATTGCTGCTCCTGCTTCTTTATACGATTCGTCCGAATAATTAGCTCTTTCTCCGGCACCTTTTTCTATTAAAACTTCAAACCCCTGTTTAATAAGCCGTTGGGTTGTTTTAGGCGTAGCTGCAACTCGCAGCTCATCTTTTGATAACTCCTTTGGAATACCTACTTTCATCTATGTATAATTATGTTAGACATTGAATTTCGCAGTTCTTTGTGTTTTATTTTATATTCGTTTTGTTGTAATACTTTAATTACCAACCGTATATAATAAAAAATAAAATTCATTACGCAAAGTAGTAATAAAAATAGAATTTTCATAGATGTTTGTTGTTGTTGTAAATTAAATATTTTTGAATTTATTGAAATCTTGAAAAACTGTGTTATTCTTTATTTTGCAAGATGTTGAATGTTAAATATTTCGGTATTTATTTTGTATTTTTATGTTTAGAAAAATAGTTGTATATAACATAATTTTTTTATTGAATTTATTGAATAATTTGTTATTAAAGTTTTTGTTTTTTCTTGATTCCACAATTGTAAAAGTTAAACCCAAACTATGCAATAGAAAACAAAAATAGTTTTCTATTGTATAGCAATAAAGAACTACATCTATTTTGGACAATAACCAAAATGGTGTATTTCTAAATCGGGGTTAACCCTTACTAAATGCCGTAAGTTCACTATTTCACAACTCCTACTGCATAAGTCGGGTTAAATGTCTAATTCATGGTGAAAATATTTTTATTTTGTTTTTATTTTATTCTAACCTGTATAAAAAGATTAAAAATGTCGTTGCAAAAGCAAATCCTGCTGTAATAATCCGTTTAAAATACAGATAAGTTTTACATATTCAGAGCTTGTCTATAATACAACTCTAAAGGATTTAACAGATTAGTTAATTCTTATTGATTAATTTGAATTAAATTCTATTTTTAACATTCTAAATTATATATTTGTTATAACCTGAAAATAGTTATATGCGGAATATTAATTTATATAAAAAAGTTAAAAAAATCATACTGCTTTTCTTGCTTGGTTTAATCGGGCTTTTTGCAATAGTGTTGATTGTTTTTGCTGTTAATAAAGATAAAATAAGTTCGAATTTGTTGTTGAAAACCAATAAATTAACAACAGGTGAAGTAACTTTTAGCGATATTTGGTTAACACCTTTTGCTAATTTTCCGCATATTTCTCTTTTAATATCAGAAGTTAAGTTTTACGACAAAAAACTTCCGTTGCGAGATTCCTCCGATATTCCTGTATGTGATTTCAATAAAATTTATATAGGAATTAATATTCTTGATTTATTATATAATGAAATTGATATTTCTAATATTATTATAGAAGACGGTTTTTTTAATATAATACACATTTCGGACAGCTCTTATAATATAACTGAAATTTTTCCTAAACATGAGCACCATGCTGATTCGATAAAAAAAGACACAGCAAAAGTGCAATTTAATTTATCGCTTGATAAGATAGAATTATCAAATGTGAATATCAATTATATTGATAAAATTGCAAAAAACAGAGAATCTGTTTTTATAAATAATTTGTCATCATCATTGATGATTACAAAAGACACAATTGCTGCATCTTTTAAAGGCAAGGCTGATTTCAAAAACATACCTGTTTTTAAAGATGTTACGGTTGATAAAATTGAAACTGATTTTAACAGTTCGATTTTTATTAATAAAAAACTACATACAGTTACAGTTTCTCAGAGTAATATTAAACTCGATGTTTCTCAATTTATTATATCGGGTTTTGTTGATTTTAACAATAAATATATTAATGTAAAGTTTGAGTCACTAAATGAAGATATGAATCTGTTTAAATTATTTTTAAAAGAAAACAGTTTACCGCAACTAAAACATGGAAAGGCTTACTTAAACGGACATATCAAAGGTTATTATAAAGAAAATATTCCTGAAATAACAAGCAAATTCGGAATTAAAAATCTTGAACTGTTAATGCCGGAAATTAATGATTCTATTAAAGACTTAAATATTTTCGGATATTTTTCGACAGGAAAAAAAGCAGATTTATCAGAAGGAGTATTAAAAATAGATTCTGTTTACGGAGGTTTACCCGATGGCAAAATCTATGGAAATATTAAAATACAAAACTTCAAATATCCTAATATAAACAGTAATATTTATTTAAAAACCAATTTATCGGGTTTTGATAAAGTATTTAAAATTAATAAAATAAAAAACTTAAACGGCATAATTGAACTTAACAGTAAAGTGAAAGGTAAAATTGTTAATAAAAAGAATTTTTTTCAAAACATAAAATCAATTACCGGAATATCTCTTTATAATATATCATTTGTTACCGATACAGGTATGGTTTTTAAAAATATTTCGGGTAATTTTTTTTATAATTCAGATACAGCGTGCATTAATAACTTATCGTGTATAATAGGTAATTCCGACTTTTTAATTAATGGAACGGCTTATAATATTTCAAGCATGCTTATTAATAATAATAAATATGCAATTGCCGATTTACAAATTAATTCATCATTGTTTGATTTAACCGATTTTTTAAATTACAGATATAATATAGGAAAAGGCTTTCCATATCAGGCTTCCGATTTATCTTTAAATGTTACGGCAAAAACAAATAAGGAAGAATTTAAAACCAAAACTCATATTCCTCATATAAACTTTGATATTACCGGTTTATCGTGCCTTGTAAATAAAATGTTGCCGCCGGTAACAATAAAGCATCTTAACTTTGACTTAGGCACAAAAGATGAATTGCTGTATTTATCATTTACAAACTTTGACGCAATTTTTGATGCCGGAAAACTTAGCGGCAATGTGGTGTATGCTCAAAAATCGTTAGATGAGTCGTACGTTAGTGTAAATGCAAATATCGAAAGATTTAATCTCGGCAAATTTTTTGTTCCTTCAAAAACCACTCCCGAATTATTATACGGAGCATTATCGGGAGATACATTTTGTAAATTAACTTTTAACAGCGATATTAATATAATGTTCGATAGTGTAGAATTTACTATGCCTAACCTTATTTACAAAACCGATTCGGGAAATTTTGAAATTAAAAACTTTCGCATAAATGCCGGTGATGTGAGTTACGATAATTATTATATTAAAAATCCGTTGGCAACTTTAACAACCGATATGGTTATTTCAGCCGGAAATTTTCATAATAAAAACGTAAATATCAACAATTTATCATATAAAATAAATGCCGATAACGGAGCATATACTATTGTTCCAAACGTTGTTAACGAAGCAGGTAAAATATTTATAACTCCGTTTGCTTCAAATAAAAATTTCGATATTGATTATAAAATATCAAATATTAAGATTAAGGATATATTTAAATCTTTCAACTCCGAAGTATTTATTGACGGCAGTGTAAATATCGCCACAAAACTGACAGGAAATCTTAATGACACAAAAAATATACTTAAAACAGTAAAAGGCAATGTTTTTATAAACGGTAATGAACTGTTTTTATACGGTATAAATTTAGATGAGTTTTTAAAGAGAGTAGAACGCAGTCAAAATTTTACTTTTGCCGATTTGGGTGCCGTATTGTTAATGGGACCTCTCGGCATTGTGGTAACCAAAGGTACCGACTATACGCGGGTGCTTATGACAAATACAAAAGATACTACACATATACGTCAAATAGTTTCCGATTGGACAATTAACGGCAAAGGAAAATACAAAATATCGGATGTGGCATTAAGCACTGATAATAATTTGATTGCAGCAAAAGGTTATCTGGATTTAAAAAACGACAGTATTAATTTTACTTTTGCTGTAGTTGACAATAAAGGATGTAAAATGCTATCGCAAAAGATAAAGGGTAATATGAAAAAACCCGATATTAGTGAAATTAAAATTATTTCTTCGGCAATAATTGCCCCTGTAACCAACTTATTTAAAGATGTAAATTCATCAAATTGCAAACCCTTTTATAAAGGAAAAGTAAAGTATCCTCAAAAAAAGACTTATAAGGAAAATAAAGATAATTAAGTGTTTTTACCGCAAAGCCGCTGAAACACAAAGAGATTTCTCACTACTATTTTTTTAGTCTCGGGGTGAATACTTTTTACTCTTAATAATTCACCCCGAGACTTGTTAGTTCTTTCAACTTTATAAACTTTCAACCATAAAAGAGTTTCGCTACGCTCAATTTTATTTGAAACATTAAGGCATTTAGAAAATTAAGTTTTTACCACAGAGAACACAAAGTTTCACAAAGGTTTTCTTGTACACAAATTACACTAATTTGCACTAATTTAATTTTTTCTCTTCGTTGCTTATCCCCCTTCGACAGGTGGTCACTGAGCTTGTCGAAGTGACTTTTGTTAATTAGTACTGTTCTTCATCGCTAATTCGGCTTCGACCAGCTCAGCCTCCGGTGGAACTTTCAACTCATTATCACATTACCGCATTAAATCATTGTATCATTACATCATTACATCATTGCACCATTGTATAATTGTATCATTAAAATTAACTTTTAACTTTACAAACTTTCAACTTTTAACTCTTTATTTATTACTTTTGACCTTTTAAATAATAAAGCAACTTTTGCAAAAACATATTTTTTTGGCGTGAGGAAGAAATTTATAACAAATCTTGCATTAATAATAACATTAAACCTGCTGGTTAAACCGTTTTGGATATTCGGTATCGACCGCACAGTACAGAATATTGTTGGAGCCGAACAATACGGTTTTTATTTTGCATTATTTAATTTTTCTCTTATCTTGAATATGTTACTCGACTTGGGTATTACAAATTTCAATAATCGTAATATTGCCCAAAACAGTCACCTGCTCAATAAGCATTTTTCAAATATAATACTGTTACGACTTATTCTTGGTGTTGTATATTTTATTGTAAGCATTACCATTGCTTACTTGTGGAATTACAATTGGGATCAGATTAAGCTGCTTATATTTTTGGTTTTCAACCAATTCCTATCATCTTTTATTCTTTACTTGCGGTCGAATCTTGCGGGGTTGCATCTGTTTAAAACCGATAGTGTTATTTCGGTTCTCGACAGAATTATTATGATAATAATATGTGGCGTTTTACTGTGGGGAAATGTTACCAATACACAATTTCAGATAAAATGGTTTGTGTTTGCACAAACAGCAGCTTACAGTATTACTGCATTTACAGCCTTTGTACTGGTGCTTTTTCGCAGTGGAAAAATCAAAATTCGTTTCGACAAACGTTTTTCCATTGCCATACTAAAACAGAGCTATCCGTTTGCAATTCTTACACTCCTGATGGCTTCGTATAATCGTTTTGATGCAATATTGCTAGAAAGACTTTTGCAAGACGGCAGCCGTCAAGCGGGAATTTATGCACAAGCATTCCGAATTTTAGATGCCGTATCAATGTTTGCTTTGCTTTTTGCGGGTTTGCTTTTACCTATTTTTTCAAAAATGATAAAACAAAAAGAAAACGTAGGACAACTCACCCAACTGTCTTTTGTTTTGATAGTTGTTCCTGCAACTATTGCCGCAGTAACAAGTGCATTTTACAGCAACGAAATTATGGGATTATTGTATCACAATCATGTTTCATCATCAGCAAATATTTTTGCCATACTGATGTTCGGATTTATTCCCATATCCACAACTTATATTTTCGGAACATTACTTACAGCCAACGGTAGTTTAAAACAATTAAATATTATGGCTTCAATAGGAATGGCTCTGAATATAATTCTTAATCTTGTGTTAATACCAAAATTTCAAGCACTGGGGTCGGCAGTATCAAGCCTGACAACACAACTTATAACAGCACTTATTCAAGTATTTTTAGCTTATAAAATATTTAATTTTAAAATTAATTACAGATTACTGTTAATGCTGACAATATTTGTTGTCGGACTGTTTGCAATAGGATTTTTCTCTAAACTGTTACCATACAACTGGATAGTAAAAGTTATTTTTATGATTGTTACAGGATTTATAATATCATTCGGCTCGGGTCTTATTAAAATTAAAAATATGTATTACATTATTAAATACGATAAATAATAACCATAATAAAAAGTATTATTCAAACGTTAATTTTTATTGTTATTGCAATTTTTAGAAAACTTTAACATTATTATTCACCTTAATTTTGTATTATTGTCGTTAAATCAAAAAAAATCGGAAACATAAAATAAATCATAATGAATTATAAAAAACTTAACATTATTTTAGGTTGGATAGTATTTGCCATAGCGGCATTTACTTATATAAGCACAATAGAGCCAACCGCAAGTTTTTGGGATTGCGGCGAGTTTATTGCAACAGGATATAAATTAGAAGTAGGTCACCCACCCGGAGCTCCTGTTTTTATGTTGTTAACAAATTTCTTTTCGAACTTTGCCGGAGGCAATGTCGAAAAAGTTGCAATGTGGGTAAACATAATGTCGGCATTAGCCAGTGCATTTACCATTTTGTTTTTGTTTTGGACAATAACACATCTTGCTCGTAAAATAATAAAAGATAAAGAATTAAGCTTAGGACAAAATATAGCCGTATTGGGCAGTGGCGTTATCGGAGCTTTGGCATACACTTTTTCCGACACATTTTGGTTTTCGGCGGTCGAGGGCGAAGTATATGCTACATCATCGCTGATAACGGCATTTGTATTTTGGGCAATTCTTAAATGGGAAAATATAGCCGATGAAAAATACAGCGACCGTTGGATTATTCTAATAGTTTATGTTGTAGGACTTTCAATAGGTGTTCACCTTTTGAACTTGCTTGCAATACCTGCTATTGTTTTGGTTTATTATTTCAAAAAATACAAAGCTACAACCAAAGGGGTAATTACTGCATTAATAATATCGCTTATAATACTCGGCTCAATAATGTGGGTTATAATACCCGGTGTTGTTAAAATAGCATTTATTATTGATTTAATGTTTGTAAACGGATTCGGGTTACCTTTTAATTCAGGCGTAATATTCTTTGTTGTTTTAGTTTTTGCTTTAACAGGATTGGGAATTTATTACACTCGCAAAAAAGGCAAGCCTGTTTTAAATATGATTTTAGTATCGTTTATGGTATTAATGATAGGTTATTCGTCGTATGCAATAATAATGATACGCTCGAATGCAACACCTCCCATTGACCAAAACGACCCAGAAGATGCTTACTCTCTTTTGGCATATCTTAACCGTGAACAATACGGAGATAAACCGTTGCTTTACGGACAATATTACAATACACCAATTGATTTAACAAATCCTTATAATTACGGTTCAAAAACTTGGTATAAAGAAGGTGATAAATATGTTGAAGGAAGAAGAAAATTCTCTTACAATTATAATCCGAAGCTAATGACGTTCTTTCCCAGAATGTATAGTAGTAAGGACGAACATATTAAAGATTACAAACGTTGGGCTAAAATAAAGGGAATCAAAATAAGAGCCAAGAACAATCGCGGCGAAATGCAAACATTTGTTAAACCTACTTTTGGTGAAAATTTACGTTTCTTTTTCCGTTATCAAATAGGTCATATGTATTGGCGATATTTTATGTGGAACTTTTCAGGACGCCAAAACGACTATCAGGGACATGGAGGTATTCTTAAAGGAAATTGGATAACAGGTATTGATTTTATCGATGAAAACATCTTGGGATTAGGACCACAAGATAATTTACCGTCAAAATACGCAAACAATAAAGCACATAACAAATATTATTTGTTACCTTTTATTCTCGGATTGATAGGCTTATTTTATCAACTAAATAAAGACAAAAAGAATTTTTGGATTGTTATGATGTTGTTTATCCTTACGGGATTGGCTATTGTAGTGTATCTTAATCAGTATCCGCAACAACCGCGTGAACGGGATTATGCTTATGCCGGTTCATTTTACGCCTTTGCAATTTGGATTGGATTGGGTGTATTAGGCATTTACGAACAGTTGAAAAAAGTAACACAAAAAACGCCTGCAGCCGTTACTGCTGTTGTTATTACATTGTTTATACCCGGTATAATGGCTGCTGAAAACTGGGACGATCACGACCGCTCTAACAGGTATATTGCACGCGATTTTGCTTACAACTATCTCAACTCTTGCGAAAAAAACAGTGTAATATTTACCAACGGCGACAACGATACTTTCCCGCTTTGGTATATTCAAGAAGTAGAAGAAGTAAGAACCGATGTAAGAGTAATTTGTTTGCCTTATTTAATTACCGACTGGTATATCGACCAAATGAAATCGAAATATTACGATTCAGAACCTGTGCCGTTCAGTGTTACACACAAGCAATATCTTGACGACAGACTGTATCAGACACCTGTAATTGACAGGATGAAAAATTATACCGAATTGAAAGATGTAATAAAATTTGTTGCCAGCGATGATCCGCGAACACAAATACAAACATCGGTTGATGAAAAAACAAACTTTTTCCCGACAAAAAAATTCAAAATAACAGTTGATAAAGAAACAGTTCTGAAAAATGGTGTTGTGCCTCTTAAAGATTCAGCAAAAATTGTTGATGAAATAAAGTGGAGCATCAGTTCAAACTATATACTGAAAAGCGATTTTATGATTCTTGACTTGTTGGCTACAGATAATTGGACTCGTCCAATATATTTTGTATCTCCGGGTTCAGGAAATAATGCAGGAGTTCGCGATTATTTCCAAAATGAAGGTTTTGCAAGCAGATTTATTCCTATAAAAACAAAACTTGATTATAATACCGCAGGACGAATAAATTCGGATATTCTTTACGATAATGTAATGAATAAATTCCGTTGGGGAAATATGGCTGACCCCAATGTATATCTTGATGAAAACATACGCAGAACAATCCGTATCGTTAAAATCAGAAATAACTTCGGAAGTCTTGCCAAAACATTGGTGAGCGAAGGTAAAAGAGACTCTGCCAGAGCCGTTATTCAACGCGGTCTTGAAGTATTACCTTTGGAAAAAATGCCTATCGGATTTTTTGACTCCCCGTTTATTGAAGGTATTTTTGCTGTTGGCGACGATACACTTATTAACGACATATCAAAAAAACTTATCGACCAAGCTACTTTTGATATGAGTTATTACATAAAACTTGACAGTAAAGTTAAAAATGCCGCTGAACCTGAAAAACAAATGTGCTTAGGCATAATGCAGTGGCTTACTGAATTTGCAAGAAGATATAACAAACCGGAAGTTGCAAAACAAGCCGGTGACGCTTTTAATTCAATATATTCTATGTATATGCAAGGAACAAAATAATTAAAAGTTAAAATTTATAAAAAAAATAGTCATTTCGAACGAAGTGAGAAAATCTATTAGCGAAAATAAAGACTCAAAAAGTCCAAACTAACGGATTATACAAGCTTCACCTTCGAAATGACTATTTTTTTACTTTTCCGGACAATATTTTACCCAAATTTTTTTTTATAATAATTGATATTATCTTTATCCCAAAATGCGATAAAGAATTACATTTATTTTGAATAAATAATATATTTCTAAATCGGGATAATCCTTACTAAATGCAGCCAATTTGCTATTTTACGACTACTGCTGTATAAGTTGGGTTTATATGCTTGTGTTACCAATTTAAAATATGATGCATTGGATATTACTTCCTTTCTCTATTATTTACGGAATAGTTGTTTTTATCAGAAACAAACTGTTTGATACAGGGTGGATTAAATCAAAGTCATTTGATATTCCTGTTATTAATATAGGTAATATTTCTGTCGGAGGCACAGGCAAAACCCCTCATACCGAATATTTAATAAGCATTTTAAACAAATATAAAATTGCTGTTGTAAGTCGCGGATACAAAAGAAAAACAAAAGGATTTGTTGAGGCTTCAACAAACTCAAAAGTTACCGATGTAGGCGACGAACCATTACAAATAAAGCAAAAATTCAGTAATATCACCGTTGTTGTTGACGAAAAAAGAGTTCACGCTGTTGAAAATCTTTTAAACAAGCAAAACAAACCCGATGTTATACTTTTGGACGATGCCTATCAGCACAGATACATAAAACCCGGACTGAATATTCTTTTGGTTGATTACAATCGTCCCATATTCAAAGATTTTATTTTACCTGTGGGAAGATTACGAGAACCGGCTCATAACAGCAAACGTGCCGATATTATTATTTTTACAAAATGCCCTGATAGTTTAACTCCCATTGATTTTAATTTACTAAAAAAAGAGATGCATATTTTCCCGTATCAAAAAGTATTTTTCACAACCTTTAAATACGGTAATATTATACCTATATTTAATGAAGATTTAAAAATAATCTCTACTGAAAATCTATCGGGAAAAGATATTTTGGTAGTTTCGGGAATTGCAAACCCTAAACCTTTGTATAAAAAATTACTCGAAACAGATGCATCAATAACAATGCTCCAATTTTCAGACCATCACGAATTTACCAAAAACGATATAAAGAAAATAATAGCAGATTTTAATCAAATAAAGTCGGATAATAAAATACTGCTATGCACCGAAAAAGATGCAGTAAGATTTAAAACAAATAATATTTCAAATGAGCTGATAGAATTACCTTTTTATTATCTTCCGATAGAAGTAACTTTTTTAAATAACCAAGAGAAAGAATTTGCCGATACTATAAATAAGTATATGTCAAGATATAAACTTAAAGCGAACTTATAACCATATTCATAGGTAAATCGTGCTTTTCAACGGGCACCACATCAAACAATTGAAAATCGAAACATACTCCCACTTTTACAGCTTTTGTTTGCGACAAAAGTTTATCGTAATAACCTCTGCCGCGTCCCATTCTGTTATTATTTTTATCAAAAGCTACGCCCGGAACAATAATCAAGTCAATTTTATCCGTATCGGTAAAATCATCGCCTGTCGGTTCTAATATTCCAAACATTTCGCCCTTTTTCATACTTCGAAAACCGCTGTATTTTTTCAGATTCAAAACATCACCGGCAACAGAAGGTAACAGAATTGTTTTTTGCTTCCACCATTTATCAATAAAATCGTGTGTAAAAACTTCATCATCCATCGACCAATAAAGCAAAACAACTGCGGCTTTTTTAAAAGCCGCAAGTTGTTCTATTTTATTAAATATTATTTTTGATTGTTTTTTCTTTTCTAACTCGGAAAAATTTTTCTTTATCTCTTTTATAGTCTTTCTGAGTTGTTTTTTTTCTTCCGTTATCATTCAATTATTTCTTCAATAATTTTTGTTTAACTATTGCTTTTCCGTTTTTATTTACCAAAATAAAATACAAACCTTCTTTAAAATCAGCAATATTTACGGTAATGCTGTTTGTATTAATAAGCCTTTCGGTAAATAATATTCTGCCTTGAATATCATTAATAATTAAATTTGCATTATCAATAGTTTCTTCAAATTTGATATTAACAAAATCGGTTGCCGGATTTGGATATACAGAAGCATCTATTTTTTTGAAATTGATACCGCCAACAATAGGAACATATTTTTTTACGATACTTTCAAGCTCCATTGTCATCAACGACCTTGCAAAAGTTCCTGCAACTAAAATATGATTAGTATCATCGTAAGCCAAATCAAAAATTTGAATAACAGGCATTCCTGTTCCTGTTCTTTCCCAGTTTTGTCCTCTATTTAAGGTATGATAAACACCACCGTCGGTTCCTACAAATATTACCGAATCACCATATCCGTTTAACACAAAAATACTGTTAATGGCAAATTGCGGAAGATTACCTGAAATATTTTGCCAAGTATTACCAAAATCATTTGAAAAATGAATAAGCGGAGTATTATCGTTTGCCTTATATCCCGAATGCGAAACAAAAATATCATCTGTTTTATTAGGACTCATTCTCACACAAGTTACATATCTGTCGGGTAATCCTTCGGTAATATTAATCCAATTATTACCATCGAAAACATTAACTCTTCCGTCACTTGAACCTGATATTACAAGAGTATCGTTTAAAGGAGATACATCAATTGCCGAAATAATATGATAGGGAGAATTTGTCCCGTCGGTTAAATCTTCGCTTATAGATTCCCAAACACTCGATGGTGCCGAACTGTTTTTATATACTCTATAAGTTCCGGTATATAAAATATTAGAATGTTGTTTGCTCATACATATAGGCATATCCCAAGCCTTTCTGTCATCACCTGATATTCCATCGGTAAAATAATCCCATTGAATATATTCACTGCCACGCATTCCTTTATATAAATCGCCGTTTTGTGTTTCACCATAAACATATGTTTCATTTTCCCAATCAAACAAAGGCTGAAAGCCGTCGCCTCCAAGAATATGTTCCCAATCAGCACTGTCGGAACGATTTCCGTAACTTGTTCCGTTATCTTGTGCTCCACCTGCATATATTCCGTTATTAAACGGGTCAACAGCAACTCTGTAAAATTGTGTAATAGGAAGATTTTCAATATCTTGCCAATTATGCCCTCCATCGGTGCTTTTATACAATCCTCCGTCGGTAGCCAATAAAATAGTAGAACTGTCAACAAATACCAAATCGTGTTTATCGGCATGAACTTCGTAATACGAAGTAGTAGCTTCAAAGTTTTTACCTCCGTCATCACTTCTGTATAAATCAACACCAAGAATAAACATTTGTTTTTCATTCCACGGATTAACTCTTACTTGTCCGAAATACCAACCAAATCCGCCCAACACTCCTGATTCTAAACCATTGCCACTTAACTTTTCCCAACTTTCACCATAATCTGAAGTAGAATAAACACCTTCGGTTTCAAAAGTATCAGGGTCAATAAATTGAGCTATTACCCTTGCTGTATCTTGTAGCGATAGATAAAGTCCTATTCTTGTCATATCTTGTTGCGGTAAATCAGTAGAAAGAGTGGTCCATGTTTCACCTCCGTCAAAAGTCCTGTATATTTTACTCTCTTCGCCTGATATTTCATTCATAAAATAACTTCTTACCCTATTCCAACCGGCTACAAATAGCGTATCAGGGCTATCGGGTAACATTATCATATCAATTATTCCCGCATCATCAGATAAATAAAGTATTTTATTCCATGTTTGTCCGCCATCGGTTGTTTTATATAAGCCTCTGTCTTCTCCTTTTTCAAACGGAACACCCATTGTTGCAGCATAAATAATATTCTCATTATTGGGATTAATTGCTATTCTTGTTACAATTCCCACATTATCAAGTCCCAAATGTGTCCATGTTTGTCCTGAGTCGGTGCTTTTATAAATACCGTTTCCCACAAAAGGATAACCCGATATATTGGGGTCGCCTGTTCCTACAAAAACATTAGAAGAATTATGCGGACTTACCACAATGCACGATATTGTAAGAAACGGATTATCATCAAAAACAGGGAACCAATTATTTCCTCCATCGGTTGTTTTAAATATTCCGCCACAAGTGCTTCCTACATATATTTCATCATGATTATCAGGATTTACAGCTATTGTATTTATTCGTCCGCTAATATTATAAGGACCTTGTGTTATCCATTGCGGAGCATCTTTTGCCGATTTTCGATAATCCTGTATCAGCTGAGCAGATACTTTTTTTACCTCCGACATATATTTTTGCACATCGGGCTTATAATCAGGATAATTTTTCATTATAAACAACTGTTCATATGGTTTTAACGGAACAGCTTGTTTTTTTTTGTTTTTCTGCGTATTAAAAATTAATATCATAACAATAACTGCTATTGCCAATAGTAATTCTGAATGTAATAATTTTTTCATAATAATAAAATGATTGTGTTGTAGCAATATTGCAAAAATTAATATCTATTTTATGGTTTATATCTTGATTTATTAAATATCATTTGATAATCATCAATACTCATAAGTTCTTGAAGAGTCACATTATTATTTTTCATATACGATTTTACGATTCTATATCCCAACCATTGCCCTGTACGTGATGGTGATTTCCTTGAAAAAGGAGTAGTAAACGGACCATTGTCGATAAATCTTTTTATTTCAATATAATCTGTAGAAAACAGCAATTTATTCTCAACAAGATAAAGCCACATTTCTCTTTCATTTTTTTTACACCATTTCAATTTCTCTGGCGATATTCCCCATTTTATAGTGTCAGGAGTATTCGGAAGCATTGCATCCATAAACAAATGAATTGTTCCGTAATAAACCATTTGATTTATCAAATTATCAACAGAATCGTTATAAACAAATTCGGTTACTCCCCAAGCATAAATTACATCCGAAGGAATTTTTTCGGGATACATATTATATCGCAAATACATAGGAGTTCTAAGCATTTTGTAAAACTTGGATTTTCTCCCCAAATACCTATCCAAACTAATACTTATAAGTGCTGAATCAACAACCAACGACTGATTAAATCCCGAAATATGAGTGTAAATATCAGGTATTACCCTTTCGGGAAAATAATAATGATACCTGCAAAATGAACTGTGAATTTCACCTTTTATCTCAGGAGTAAAAATAAGAGTCCCTTGTTTATAAGCCTCTGCAATATAAGGGTCAGTAATAAAATAATACAATTTATCGGCATAATCAAGTTGATTTATCCCTCCTATTTTTATTATTCCTTTATTAAATAAGTCGTAATAATTGCCATATTTTTTTTCAAAATCCGGAACATAATTCCAAATGCTATCTTTATTTATTGCAAACAAATCCTTTTCAAACCTGAAATAATTTTGTTGTATTTTAATATCTGCAATATCAATATCCCAACTATTTCTCTTGCAACTTGTTGTAAATACAACCAGTAATACCGAAAATACAAACATCCATCTATTCATATTCGAAAAAGTTAATCTTTAAATACTATTTTTCTATAAAAATATTTAACCTTATATTTTTTAATTTATCTTTGAACAAAAATAATTCTTTATTTATTTAAACCATATATAAAATAGTGTTATTTAACTTTATAAGAAGATAAAACTAAATTAAAATAGTTGCATTTATTGCTTAACTTTAATATCTACAAACCTTTAAATCATAACCTTTATGAAAAAATATATTTTAATACTTTTTTTGTCAATATTTACAATTTCAACATTTGCTCAAGGAGTAAGAATGGGATTAAGTGCTTCCCCACAATTATCATGGCTAAAATCAAACAATGGAGAAGTTAAATCTGACGGAGTAAGAATGGGTTTTAACTTTGGAATGAATACCGATTTCTTTTTTGCCGAACGATATAGCTTTTCTACAGGTGTTTTTATTAATAATACAGGCGGAAAATTAAAATATAACGATTCATTGATATTTAATTCAAATGGTAAAATATATAATTTAGCTCCTGAAGCTGTTATTACTTATAAAATTCAATATATTGATATACCCATGGATTTCAGAATGGAATCGAACCAAATAGGCTATTTTGTTTTCTATGCCCAATTCGGTGTAACAAATCATTTGAGAGTGGGAGCTTCCGCAGATGTCAACAGTTCTAATACCGAATTAAACGGCTCAGGATGCAAAGATGAAGTTGCTTTTTACACTATGAGTTATGATATTGGCGGCGGATTTAATTACTATTTCTCAAAAAACACTGCTGTTACTGTTGGTATTTTATACTCAAACGGTTTTATTGATGTTACCAATAATACCGATTCTAATTACAGCGACAATGCTACATTAAGAAATATCGCATTAAAGATAGGCATCTTGTTTTAACATATTATTTATAAATTTTTATCTGTCTTAAAATGAAAGTTGCACTTGCTCAGCTAAACTATCATATCGGCAATTTTGAAAATAATTCCAAGAAAATTATTGATACAATCAAAAAAGCTGAATCTCAAAATATTGATTTAGTCGTATTCTCGGAATTATCAATTTGCGGATATTCTCCAATAGATTTACTTGAACAACACGATTTTATAATTAAATGTGAACAAACACTGCATAAAATTGCAACTTACTGCACAAAAACTGCTGCAATAGTTGGTGCTCCTGTAATTAATCAAGCAAAAAAAGGTAAAAAACTCTTTAATGCGGCATGTCTTCTTGCCGATGGAAAAGTTATAGAAAAACGTTACAAGAGTCTTTTACCCACTTACGATATTTTTGACGAATACCGTTATTTTGAGCCTAACGATAAATACGAAATCATAACTTTTAAAGGCGAAAAAATAGCCCTTACAATTTGTGAAGACCTGTGGGATAAACAACCATCGGCATATGAAAATGCAAAAGGAGAGTTATATAAAAAATCTCCTATGAATGAATTATCAAAACAAAATCCTGATTATATAATAAATATTGCCGCTTCTCCTTTTTCATACAATCAAGGAAAAATACGTACCAATGTGCTTATTCATAATGCAAAAAAATATAATCTCCCTGTAATTTACGTAAACCAAATAGGAGCTAATACCGAACTTGTTTTCGATGGCGACTCAATGGTTATCAACTCAAAAGGGAAAATTGTATCAAGTCTGAAAACTTTTTCCGAAGATTTTCAGGTGATTGACACAAAAAAACTTTTAAGTAATAAGTTAGAAGAAGTAAAACTGCTTGAGCAAGATTATATACAACAAATTCATGATGCTTTAATACTCGGCATAAAAGACTATTTTGTAAAAATGAATTTTAAAACTGCTACTTTGGGATTAAGTGGTGGTATTGATTCAGCTGTAGTAGTAACTCTTGCAGCAAAAGCCTTAGGAGCCGAAAACATCAGAGTATTACTGATGCCTTCAAAATATTCGTCTGACCACTCAATAAAAGATGCTGTTAGTTTAGCTGAAAATCTTAATATAAAATATGATATAGTGCCTATTCAGCCTGTTGTTGATGAATTTGAGAAAAATCTTGACAACCTGTTTAAAGGTAAATCAATTGATGTTACCGAAGAAAATATTCAAGCCCGAACACGCGGAGTGTTAATGATGGCAATATCGAATAAATTCGGTAATATATTACTAAATACAAGCAATAAAAGTGAAGCTGCAGTGGGTTACAGCACTCTTTACGGCGATATGAACGGTGGTTTATCTGTGCTTGGTGATGTTTATAAAACTGATGTTTTTAAACTCGCTCGCTTTATAAATAAAGACAAAGAGATAATTCCCGAAAATACTATCATAAAACCACCGTCGGCAGAACTTCGTCCCGACCAAAAAGATTCCGATTCCCTACCCGAATATGATGTGCTTGATGCAATACTGTTTCAATATATTGAACAAAAACTCAGTGCATCCGAAATTATAGAAAAAGGATTTGATAAAAATACTGTTAACAAAGTTTTGCGACTTGTAAATATGAACGAATATAAGCGTTTTCAGTCACCTCCCATTTTACGTGTATCCTCAAAAGCATTTGGCTTTGGCAGAAGAATGCCACTTGTAGCAAAGTATTAATTAGTAGAAAGTTTGTAAAGTAGAAAGTTAAAAGTTATCGCTTAACTTTATTAAGAAAAAATATAACCGAAATAAATTATATAAATATTAGGAGTTAACAATAATGTCGTTGGCGTATATTACACTATGAATAAGATTAATCAATGATATTATAAAATATTCTACAATTACAATAATAAAAAGCAGAAAATTACAGAAACAAAAAAGCCCGCTCAAATAAATGAACGGGCTTAAAAGTTGGCGATAAAAAGACCTACCAGGTTTATATCAATAAAATAGTAAGCAAATAAATATAATCATCCACATTTTCTAAAAAAAACCTGGTAGGTCTAAACCTTTATTAGAAGAATATAATAGGCTAATTTCTGATAATAGCTTATGGCTTAACTTCTCTGTTATTTGAAGTTATTTAATGCATTAAACTCAAACTATAGCTATTTTAAAAAATATAAACTAAATAACCTTTGTGTCTATCTAAATACTTTGTGAAAAAATCTTTGTTATGAACCAAAAAAAAGGCATAAAAAAAAGCCCGCTCAAATAAATGAACGGGCTTAAAAGTTGGCGATAAAAAGACCTACCAGGTTTATATCAATAAAATAGTAAGCAAATAAATATAATCATCCACATTTTCTAAAAAAAACCTGGTAGGTCTAAACCTTTATTAGAAGAATATAATAGGCTAATTTCTGATAATAGCTTATGGCTTAACTTCTCTGTTATTTGAAGTTATTTAATGCATTAAACTCAAACTATAGCTATTTTAAAAAATATAAACTAAATAACCTTTGTGTCTATCTAAATACTTTGTGAGAAAATCTTTGTTATAAACCAAAAAAAAGGCATAAAAAAAAGCCCGCTCAAATAAATGAACGGGCTTAAAAGTTGGCGATAAAAAGACCTACCAAGTTTATATCAAAAGACCTACCAGGTTTATATCAATAAAATAGTAAGCAAATAAATATAATCATCCACATTTTCTAAAAAAAACCTGGTAGGTCTAAACCTTTATTAGAAGAATATAATAGGCTAATTTCTAATAATAGCTTATGGCTTAACTTCTCTGTTATTTGAAGTCAGTTAATACATATTTTCAATAAAAAAATAACCAAAACTTACTCAAAAAAGCAGAGTATAAATTGTTAGAACTTGTCGATATGAATATTTTACTCATCTCCAAACACACTAATTGATACATTACCGGATGCCCCCTACTTCTTAAAATTTAAGTATTTTAAAAACAGAATTCCAGATAATATCCATATCCTCTGTGATATTTTTATTCCGCATCTCTCAAAAAAAAATAAAAAAAAAAGCCTTGCTACAAAAGTAACAAGGCTTAAAAGTTGGCGGCGACCTACTCTCCCACAAACTATGCAGTACCATCAGCGCTGTAGGGCTTAACTTCTCTGTTCGATATGGGAAGAGGTGTAACTCCTACGCAATAACCACCTAAAATCGTTAATTGCTTATTCGCAATAAATATCTTACATGTCAAAAAATAGTAAAAAAGTTCATAACCTGACTACTCAGAGAGTAAGTCTTCGGGTAATTAGTATTGCTCGGCTTTGACATTACTGCCTTTACACCTGCAACCTATCAACGTCGTAGTCTCCAACGACCCTTAAAGGAAACCTCATCTTGAAATAGGCTTCGTGCTTAGATGCTTTCAGCACTTATCCCTTCCGAACGTAGCTACCCTGCGATGCAGCTGGCGCCACAACAGGTACACTAGAGGTTCGTCCACCGCGGTCCTCTCGTACTAACGGCAGGTTTTCTCAAGTTTCCAACGCCCACAACAGATAGGGACCGAACTGTCTCACGACGTTCTGAACCCAGCTCGCGTGCCACTTTAATGGGCGAACAGCCCAACCCTTGGGACCTTCTCCAGCCCCAGGATGTGACGAGCCGACATCGAGGTGCCAAACCGCTCCGTCGATATGAGCTCTTGGGAGCGATCAGCCTGTTATCCCCGGAGTACCTTTTATCCTTTGAGCGATGGCCCTTCCATACGGAACCACCGGATCACTATGCTCTACTTTCGTACCTGCTCGACTTGTCGGTCTCACAGTCAAGCACCCTTGTGCCATTATACTCTACGGACGGTTACCAATCGTCCTGAGGGTACCTTTAGAAGCCTCCGTTACTCTTTTGGAGGCGACCACCCCAGTCAAACTACCCACCAAACAGTGTCTCCCATTGCTGGGATTAGATTCCGAATACATAAAGGGTGGTATTTCAAGGTTGATTCCACCACGCCTAGCGACGCAGCTTCGCAATCTCCCACCTATCCTACACATCATGTAACCAAAATCAATGTTAAGCTATAGTAAAGGTTCACGGGGTCTTTCCGTCCCGTTGCGGGTAATCGGCATCTTCACCGATACTACAATTTCACCGAGCTCATGGCTGAGACAGTGCCCAAATCGTTACACCATTCGTGCAGGTCGGAACTTACCCGACAAGGAATTTCGCTACCTTAGGACCGTTATAGTTACGGCCGCCGTTTACCGGGGCTTCGATTCAATGCTTCTTATAATAAATTACAATAACATCCCCTCTTAACCTTCCGGCACCGGGCAGGTGTCAGGCCTTATACGTCTTCTTT
>Ga0256845_1000068_pt1 | contig 84798 bp, 83 predicted proteins | sample RiftiametaG_FD_189101 | JGI IMG/M metagenome (GOLD analysis project Ga0256845, IMG submission 189101) | Tube worm associated microbial communities from hydrothermal vent at the East Pacific Rise, Pacific Ocean - Riftia | ecosystem: Host-associated > Annelida > Integument > Unclassified ...
CCTGAATTCATATAATAAGTGCAATTTTCATATAAGTGGTACAAATTTATTATTAAATAACATGCCTCTGTATTTAACTCAGGTATTTTGGAGTTGCATGCAAATGTAGCTTAGTTCTCTGATATTTCAAGATCTTCGGCATATTACTGAGTAAGGTGCAGAGGCATGTAAAATATTAAGTTCAAACGCTTTAATGCGGTCTTGCGAAAATTGAGCTGTTAAGATTGAAACACTATTAAGGATTTTGTTATAGGCATAAAAAACCCGAAAGCCTTTTGATTATTAGCATTTCGGGTTTTCTTTGGTTCTTTTGAACCTTAATAATGGCGGAGTGGACGGGACTCGAACCCGCGACCCCCGGCGTGACAGGCCGGTATTCTAACCAGCTGAACTACCACTCCGCACCGGGTGAAGCTTGAACTTACGTTCATAAAAAAGCCTGTTCAGATAAACTTTTTTGCTTCCGCCTTTCAGCGAGGCGCAATAATACGTAGGGAGGCATAACCTGTCAACAACAATATGACCGCTTTTAATAATTAATTTATTTTCGTTTAAGATTCACTCAAATATACCAACGTATTCACCTAACAAGGCCAATAAATCACCAAAGTTGAGTTATTTTAATTTTATAACGAAGCTAACATCGTATCAACATCACTTACAGTAAACGGGTCTTCAGGACAATTATCCATCAAGCCGGGTTCTACAAATTGTGATTTGATTTCACCGTTGACTACATGCATAGAATAACGCCATGAGCGATCACCAAAACCTAGGTTTTCTTTCTTAACTAACATCCCCATCAAACGAGTAAAATCACCGTTTCCATCGGGCAGCATTTTAACTTTTTCGATTCCAAGATTTTTCGCCCATTGAAACATGGAGAAAGCATCATTAACGCTAACACAATAAACTTCATCAATACCCTTTGATTTCAATTCTTCATATTTTCCTTCATAACCAGGGAGATGAGTGCTTGAGCAAGTAGGTGTAAATGCGCCAGGCAAAGCAACGATGATAACGTTCTTACCAGCGAAAATGTCATTAGTGCTAACATCTTGCCATCTAAAAGGGTTTTCACCATCAACGCTTTCATCACGGACTCGGGTTTTAAATGTAATTTGTGGGACTTTATTCATAATATACTCTTTTATTTGGTTAAATTAAGGTTAATTCTATAGAATAAAATGAAGATTAAGCTAATCAATAATTTATGTATAATATATAATTATTTATTTTTCATAGTATGAAACTATAATAGCGTTCATTGTATTACATCAGCAATTCGCGGTGAAAATAGTTTCTTTTAATAATCAATGGGTTAAAATAATATTTCTGGAATGTTTTCGCACTATTTTTTATATGTAATTCTTATTAATCAATATATTACGAGCGTTTTTACCAAGAACTGCTGGTATTACATGCCTCTGTATTTAACTCAGGTATTTTGGAGTTGCATGCAAATGTAGCTTAGTTCTCTGATATTTCAAGATCTTCGGCATATTACTGAGTAAGGTGCAGAGGCATGTTGTATTATTAGTGCTTTGCTGAATATCTTCATACGAGATAATTCACACTTTAGTTAAGCGGTATTGAGATTAAAAACAGCGCTCCACCTAGCGCACTGGTTTCTATCTGAATATTTCCTTGATAGTTTTTAATGATATCCATAACAATAGATAATCCCAACCCTTGCCCCTCTGTCTGCTCATCTAACCTTTTACCTCTATCGAGTATTGCTTCGCGTTGCTCAATAGCGATTCCAGAACCATCATCTTCAACATAAATAAACAAATTATTATCCTTAGGTTTTGCTGATAACACCACCATTGTTTTTGCCCACTTACAGGCATTATCTGTCAAATTACCGATGAGCTCTAATAAATCACCAGAGTCTCCAGGAAAAATTGTATTTGTTTCAATACGATGACTAATATCTAACGATTTTTCTCGATGAACTTTTTTGAGAGCGCTAATTATTTTTTCTGCTTCAACTTCAAGTGGACAGTTTTTCACAAGAGTTTGACCACTAGAGATGACACTTCTATTCAATTGATATTTCACAATATCATTAATCCTATCAACTTGACTTTGGATTAACTGGGTTCGTTTCTTCACATCATTATTTAAAGGTACGCCTACAGTCGGCTCTTTATCCAATTCACCTTTTATAATTGCCAAAGGTGTCTTTAAACTATGCGCTAAATTTCCTAACGTGTCTCGGTAACGAATTTTTTGTCGCGCCTCACTATGTAATAATTTATTAATACTAGACGTTAATGGATGCAAATCTTCAGGAAACTCACCCTCTACTATCTTTTTTCTTCCCAGACTAACTAACTCTATTTGATATTGGGCATTTCGTAATGGTCTTAATGAAAAATTAACAGCGTAAGAAAAAACAATCAATAATGCTATCGCTGAAATCACTAACCAAAATAGAATCTGTGATTCGAAAGCATTTACACCAGAAATTAGAATGGCTTGTTTTTCACCAATAATAAAATAATAATTTTTCTCCATAGTTTTACTGTGTTCCCAAATAATTGATTCACCTATCCAAAACATTTCCCGCCCTTCAAAGTTGGATTCTGATAGTTGATTAAGTTCTAATGTGAAATTGATATCTGGCAAACTTTCAAACAGCTCACTTGATGGTGATTGCCAAACCAAACTTCCATCATTATTTAAAACATAAGCCACTAATCCAGAACTGAGATTTTCAAGTCGATCATTTCGTAATACATCAGGGATCAATAAACTAACTTCGTCATCTTGAACAACCGCCATCAATGCGTAAAATTGAGCTAACATGCTTTCATGTAGCCGACTCTTACTAGCTGTTGTGTAAGCAGACTGAGTTGCGAAATAAATAACACTAAAAGCAAGAAATAATATAACCGAACTTACAGCCGTTAATCGTTGTTTTAACGACCATTGATCAATAGAATGATTATTCATAGAAATTTTTATTCAACAAACTCTGGATTAAGGCGGTAACCTTTTCCACGTTGAGTTTGGATGAGTTTAATTGTTTGCTCTGGGTCTATTTTTTTACGCAATCTCCCTATAAAAACTTCTAACACATTACTATCTCTGTCAAAATCTTGATCATAAATATGCTCTGTTAATTCAGTTTTTGAAACCACTTTTTTAGGATTCATAAAAAGGTATTCAATGACTTTATATTCATATGCAGTCAACTCAATATTTTTTCCATTTTTGTTAACCAGCTGCGCCATTGTATCCAGTTCAATGTCCGCAAACTTAATTTTAGGTGTTGCAAAACCGGCCGTTCTTCTCAGCAATGCGTTACATCTCGCTAACAGCTCTTCAAATTGAAAAGGCTTCGCCATATAATCATCAGCGCCTGTTGATAAGCCTTCAACCTTATCTTGCCAAGAGTCTCTTGCAGTCAGAACGATAATAGGTATTTGTAAACCATCAGCACGTAAAGATTCGATCATTTTTAAACCAGAAATACCGGGCAATCCAATATCAACGATAGCAATATCAATTGGGTACTCTTGAGCGATATATAATCCTTCCTCACCATCTGACGCGGATTCAATGGCAAATCCTTGGGACTTAAAAGATGAGATCAATGATTCTCTAATATTTTTTTCATCTTCAACGATTAAAACTTTCATTTCGTTTTCTCCATCAGTCGTTACTCTATACGTTTCATGTTCAGTTTAAGCCTTTAAATAGTTTGAACATCATCATTGACAAGCAGGGATCGTGATAGTCTTCACCCTTTTTTTATCTACCAAAAACCTTATTTTATACACCGATCGCTTACCTTTTTTAACTAAATTAGCCGCAACTATCTTCCCTTTAACTCGTCGCTTTGCATTAGTAATCGCCTGGCTTTTTGATATTACTTTACATTGGTATTTTTGCTGATCTACATCTTGACTAGCTATTACATTATTAGAAATAAATAATGTAATCACAAACAAGGCTAAAGATAACTTATTGTACGAATTTATACTATTAAGAAACATAAATTTGTGCTCTGTGGGTTATGCTCTACGAGCTTTTTTATATATCTAAATGTGTTATTAGATATATCGAAATGAGTTTAACTATTATAAGATGAATTATGGCTGAATACAGTTATATTTCTATGGTTAAAACTATCTTCATGTGAGGTAAGGTGGTGGTTTAGACAATTTGGTCAGCGTTTACACTATTAATTCAAACTCAGGTACAAAAGCTGAGAGATCCCCACGAATTTAAGCCAGATCACTGATTTTTTGACTAAATTCGTGGATCGTTACAAAAATGAGTCGAACATTTATTTCATAACGTTTGTCATCAATTATTTGCATCGCTAAATAGATATTCGACAAAATCATTTTGGTTCGAACTATGTTGGCTTGCAATTTATAGTGGTATTTTTTCTCCACCGCCACTTGACCAATACACCAGAGCATAAACAATGCTAACGTGGCAACCAGCAACAAATGATTATATCGTTTGGCTGACTTTGATTTTGCTTGCGCCAGACCAATGCCATATAGTTGGTTTTTAGTGTCTCCCTGAATTCATATAATAAGTGCAATTTCAATGTAAAGGTCTGGTTAAAGACACCTATCGAACTAATTTGAAATCACTAAACTCATTCCCATCAATTAAATTGGGAATGAATCATGAAAAACCGAACACAAGATGAATGGCGAGAGTTATTTAAACAACAAGCAAATGGTGACTTATTGGTTGCCTTGTTTTGCAAAGAGCACAGCATTGATCAAAGTTATTTTTATAAACGTAAAAGTGATTTAACCGCTAAAAATATTCAACCTCTTAAAATGCGCTCCATCAAAATTAAACATCAACATCGATAACAACCGAGCAGAGCGAGCGATAAAGCCCTTTGTTATTGGTCGTAAAAATTGGATGTTCTGTAATACCGCCAGTGGTGCTAATGCCAGTGCTATTCTTTACAGTTTGATTGAAACAGCCAAAGCGAATGGCACCACTCCGTTTAACTATTTAATGTTCTTGCTAGAAGAATTACCAAAGCAACCTGGCGATCTTGAATACTTGATGCCTTGGAATATTGAGTTAGAAGACACCATTTAAAAGCTAAGTGTCTATGTCAGGACGTTCACCGCCCCAATAAATTATGGGCTTCCAACGATATAGTGCAGAAGAGAGCAGCCTTAAAAATGCTCTTTAAGAACAATTTAGCTTACACCAAAAATGAAGGATTTCGAACACCCTCTGTCGCAGACTCCATAAGGTTTTGCGGTACTTTTGCGACAGGTGATTATGATATGGTGCGCCTGGCAAGAGTCGAACTTGCTACCTAACCCTTAGGAGGGGTTCGCTCTATCCAAGTGAGCTACAGGCGCTTTAAGCGATTGGTATGGCTTGTATTTCTAGAAAAATGCATCATAACGTAACTGAGATTTGAATCAAGCTTAAAATACAGACCAACGGATACCGATTCCTGCATAGGCTTGTTGATAGGAGAAAATGATATCTTTGTTTATATATTTTGTGTAGCCAATATCAGCATAGCCCGCTAAATTGGTTTTAAATAATGTTGCTATTATCCATTCGTAGCTTAATTTTATATCCGTACCATAGTATTCTTTAGCATCTTCTTCTCTTGGGTTTAGGATTACATTATCTTGATTTTTAAAGGAGAATTTATAATATCCTAAAGTGCCGTAAATATGGTGAAAATTATTTATTGCATATTTACCCGTCATAGTGATAAATCCTTGAACACCGTTGTAATACCCTGATGATTTGTCTCTATGGTTTTGATAATTGTATTTATATTCCCAATGGATACCCTTTTCTGGCTGGTAGATATATCCAATATTAACATCATACATTTCTAATTCTAGAAGTTCATCAGGAATAGTCGCAGCTTGTAGATTTCTTGAAAGACGCTCTTTATAGATCGTTTCACTATACTCGCCATTGATGAAAAATCGTCCTTTCTCAGATGCTAAATATTCCATACCTAACTGATAAATACTTTTCTTATTGTCTAGGCTGGTTAATCCAACAACCTCAAGTTCTTGGTAAATTCTATCAAAAGAAGTATAAGTTAATGCGACTTCTAATGTTCGATAAGGTTTATATTTTAATTTTGCTTGATAATTGGTTTCATCAAAGTCATATCGATTTGCGATTGATTGACCGCCAAATGTGCCGATAAATCCAGTGTATTGGCTAACATATGTTTTATCTAGTGTATCAAAACCGTAGGTGAGCTCGTAGGCTAAATCAATATCTTCAAAACCAAAAGTTGAATCAATTCTCAACTCCACAGATGCATTAAAATTATCGGCTCTTTCGTCGTTAATATATTGGCTTTTATTGACATCAGCAGAGAAGAAAAGAAGCTCATCATAATTCGTATCAATTAAAACTGATGCCTTCCAGTATTCTTCTTGAATAACGCTTTGAGAATCAGGTAAATGATGTGGGTTACTATCAAACCCGTAAACGCCTGTTAAATTGATGGCATTGTTTTCTGTGGCTTTGGGGCTAAAAGAAACCATCAAAAGAAATAGAAAAGTGAATTTAGAAATGGAGCGCATTATATTCCTGATCATTTTATTGTTTGTAGTCAAAAGACTAGTTTAATAAATTCTTATCCACATAAATCAATTTATCATTATGTAACGAATTTTAACCTGAGATAATTAACAATGAGGGATGAATATCACAATTTAGGCCTAAGCTACTAATCTCCAACTAATTTATCTAGATTTAACCAATAAGGCAGGATCTAGTCTAGTCGTGTTCCAGTTAAGGCGCCAATCTAAATGTGGTCCGGTTACTCGTCCTGTTGCACCTATTTCACCAATTTTGTCTGATTGATTAACCTCTTGCCCTACTTTGACATTTATTTGGCTTAAATGTAAATAGGTGGTGCTAACACCAAAACCGTGGTCAATAATAATGGTTCCGCCCGAAAAGAATAGACTACTTTCTGCAAGTGTAATCATCCCGCTGATAGGCGCTATTACAGGTGTACCAATTTTATTCGCTATATCTTGTCCATAATGAGGTTGCTTTTTAAAACCATTTAAGATCCTTTGACTACCATAAACGCCTGAGATCCTGCCTTGTGCAGGTTTTATAAGGGAAGAAATAAAATCAGTACGTTGGCTTTTAACCGCTCTTGCTTGTTTAACGAGTATTGTTTCTTTCTTAATTCTATTACGTAATTTCTTAGAGCGTGGATTAACTTTTGATTTAGGTAATCCATTAATATGTTCTATTTTCCAATCTCTTTGATTAATTTTAAAGACAAAGAGTTGAGAGGTTTTCTTACGTGCTTTTGTTAAAAATGTAACTAGAGTCACTTCTTCTATTTCATCTCTGCCAATGCCGAAAACGAAATATCCACCTGCCGTTATTGGTAGGTTAGTTCCATTTAGATTAATAGCATAGCCTGATTTGAGCTTACCTATAACTAAACTACCTTGCGTTATTTTATCAGTATTAAGTGTAAACGGTCTGTTAGTTCTTTCCTCACTACAAGAAATAGAACTCCAGATTAAAGCAAATGTGACAGTTGCTAAAAAAAGGGGTTTGAGAAACGACAACTTTAGTTCTCTAATTGAATTTAGAAAACAAAAGAGAACCGTTAGTGCCTCCAAAACCAAAAGAATTACATAATGCATGTTCCATTGTTGTTTCTTGAGGTGTGTGTGCAACATAGTTCAAGTCGCAGCCTTCACTTGGGGTGTCTAAATTAATCGTCGGTGGTGCAATTTGTTCTTGCAACGCTTTCACTGTAAATATTGCTTCAACACTACCTGCTGCGCCTAAAAGATGACCTGTCATGGATTTTGTGGAACTCATCTTTAAATTGTACACATGGTCACCAAAAACTGTTTTTGCAGCACTTGTTTCTGCCAAATCACCTGCCGGTGTGGATGTGCCATGAGCATTAATGTAACTGATTTGTTCAGAACTGATTTTGGCATCGTTTAGAGCATTTATCATTGCAGAAGCGCCACCTTCGCCATCAGCCGGTGGTGAAGTCATATGATAGGCATCACCAGACATACCAAAACCTGTCAATTCTGCATAAATATTTGCACCTCTGGCTGTAGCGCTCTCTAAAGACTCTAGTACCATCACTCCAGCGCCTTCACCTAGTACAAAGCCATCTCGATCTTTATCCCAAGGGCGGCTAGCTAAAGTAGGGTTTTCATTATTGGTCGAAAGCGCTTTAGCTGATGCAAAACCAGCCATTGTCAATGGTGTAGTGGTCATCTCACAACCACCTGCTACCATTGCATCGGCATCGCCATAAGCAATCATTCTAGCGGCATGACCTATGTTATGCACACCCGTGGTGCATGCGGTAACAATAGAAATATTGGGACCTTTTAATCCATACATGATCGACAATTGTCCAGCAGCCATATTAACGATAGAGCCGGGAATATAAAAAGGTGAAACTCTCCGAGGACCTTTATCAAGCAGTTTTTTATGGTTTTCTTCTATAGACTTCATTCCACCTATACCTGCAGCCAAACAAACACCAATACGGTGGGCATTTGAATCAGTCACTTCTAATCCAGAGTCCTTAATAGCTTGAACCGATGCAGATACACCATATTGAACAAATATGTCATATTTTCGGGCATCTTTTTTAGCCATGTATTGTTCTACATTTAAACCTTTAACCTTTGCAGCGATATAGGTTGACAATCCTATGTCTTGAAATTCAGATATAATTTCAACTCCACTTTTTCCTTCCATCAATGATTGCCATGAGGTTAAAACGTCATTTCCTATAGGGCTAACCATGCCCATCCCTGTTATCACAACGCGGTTTTTCATCAATTGCTCTTCTCTTTTATTGTGCACATAAATAGGAATAAAAAAAGCCACATTAGGTGATCCAATGTAGCTCTAATCGGCTTAAACAAGCCAAACGATGAAATAGAAACAAATCAAACGTTTAATATATTACTTTTAACTAAAATTATAAATCTTAGTTTTGCTGACGAGCAAGGTTTAAAGACTTATGCGTCTTCTACGTTTGCTTTTATGTAGTCAACCGCAGCAGAAACAGTATTGATTTTCTCGGCTTCATCATCAGGAATTTCTGTATCAAACTCTTCTTCTAAAAGCATGACTAACTCAACGGTATCTAAAGAGTCTGCTCCAAGGTCATCAACGAAAGAAGCTTCTAATGTAACTTCGTCTTCTTTAACACCCAATTGTTCAATAACGATTTTTTTTACGCGGTCTTCTATAGTGCTCATGTCTTTATTCTTCCTCTAAAATTAAACAGCGTATGCTGAGGCGTGTAGTTTATTGATTTTCTATAAAGTTGCAAGTAACTATTTGCGCTTATTTTAAGGTCTGACCTCAAATTATACAAGTAAAGCCGACTGAATAATGGTTTAGCGCTTATCCCATGTACATTCCGCCATTTACATGGATAGTTTCACCAGTTATATAATTTGCACCATTTGATGCTAAAAAACTTACTACAGAGGCAATTTCTTCTGGTTTGCCTAAACGATTAAGTGGGATAGTTGCAGATAATGAGTCTTTTTGACTGTCATCGAGTACTTTTGTCATGTCTGTATCGATAAAACCTGGAGAAACGACATTAACCGTTATTCCCCTAGAACCAACTTCTTTTGCTAATGATTTTGAAAAACCGATTAAACCGGCTTTTGCAGCAGAATAATTAGTTTGACCGGGGTTCCCAGTTGTTCCCACAACTGAGCCAACATTTATGATTTTACCAAATTTGGCTTTCATCATTCCTCTTAAACATGCCTTCGCTAGACGAAATATTGATGTTAAATTTGTTTCAATGATTAAATCCCATTCATCATCTTTCATTCTCATTAATAAATTATCGCGAGTTATCCCAGCATTATTAACTAAAATCTCTGGTGTTTTACCGTATTTTTCTTTAATTGATTTAATTAATTCTGCAATAGATTCAGCTTGTGAGACATTAACCACCATGCCTTCACCTTGAATACCTTGTTCCCTAAAATAGTCACTAATGTTTGATGCACCATTTTCTGAAGTGGCAGTTCCCACAAGTGTAAAACCATCACTTCCTAATTTTTCCGCAATGGCTCTACCAATTCCACGTGATGCGCCAGTGACAAGCACTAAACGATTATCTGACATTGAATTCCCCTTTTTAATTTCTAATTCTATATTATATTACTAATTTTAAATTCTATTATTTGTTGGCTACTTACTTTCTCACGACCATATATTTCTAGTATTTACTTTAATTAAATGATTCAACTGATTGATTTAATGAGTTTAAATCCTGTAGTGATAACGACTTTAACGATCGATTTATGCGCCTATTTAATCCACTCAACACTTTTCCAGATCCACATTCGATTAACGTTTCAATTCCATCATTGACCATTAATTCTATGCTTTTAGACCAATTGACAGGACAATATAGTTGTCTGACTAAGGCATCTTTGATTTTCGCAGGTTCTAACTCAATTTTAACATCAACGTTATTAATCACTCTTGATTCACTTTGGTTTAACAAAATATTAGATAACTCTGATTCTAGGGCTTCCGACGCCGACTTCATCAACATACAATGAGATGGAACACTCACGGCTAATGGTAGTGCTCTTTTTGCCCCTGCTTCTTTACATGCTTCCATAGCTCTCTCAACAGCTTCTGCATTGCCTGCTATAACTGTTTGCCCTGGAGAATTATAGTTAACGGGTGAAACGATTTGAGATCCCGCCGACTGAGTGCAAGCCAAGTCAATTTTATCATCGTCTAGACCTATAATCGCCGCCATTTTACCAATACCAGCAGGAACCGCCTGTTTCATTAATTGACCGCGTTTTTCAACTAACTTTATAGCAACTTCAAAATTTAGAATACCAGCGCAAACTAGTGCAGAATATTCACCCAAACTGTGTCCAGCCATAATACCGGGTAATGGACCGATGGTTTTCCAATAGTTCCACAATGCCACACTGGCAGTTAAAAGAGCGGGTTGAGTTTTGTCGGTTTCATTTAATGATTCAACTGGTCCTTCTTGACATAATTTCCAGATATCATAACCAATTGCATCAGATGCTCGCTCGAAAGTATGCACAATTTCTGTTACATCAGAAAAAGAGCTCAACATTTCAATCGATTGCGAGCCTTGCCCAGGAAATATAAAAGCCAGACTTTTGTTCAAATCACCGGTTAAGTTAGACATTAAATCTCCAGATACGCTTGTATAAATACGTATGGGTTAATAAAAAAGGTAATGCGAAAAAAATCCTGCGCACTATATCAAGTACAACATTTAATGCTAGTCAATTTAATACTCCTCAGACCATTGATTATTGCTATAGTGATTAACTAATTCAGATGCCTACTTTTGCCTGCAAACTTTCTCTAATACGGCTAGGTACTTTTTTTATTGCTTGTGTTACAGCCTCTTCAATAGCAAAAAATGTCGCATTCACATTTGCTCCACCGTGGCTTTTGATAACGATGCCTCTTAATCCTATAAAACTAGCTCCATTATAGCGCTCTGGATTAACCTCATTTTTAAAAATATTAATAACAGGTCTTGCAAAAATAGCAATCCATTTAGTCCACCAACTATTTTGGAAAGCTAATTTTAATTTGGTTATTAAGAATTCACTTAATCCTTCGGATGCCTTTAAAACGCTATTTCCGGTAAACCCATCAGTGACAATCACTTGGTAATCACCAGTAAAAATTTGGTTTGCTTCAACAAAACCGCAATAGTTTAACCCACTGTGAGCATATAACAGTTTTGAAGCTTGTTTAAGGCGCTCAGAGCCTTTTATTTCCTCTTCACCTACATTTAAAAGCCCTATTTTTGGATTTTCAATGTTATCAATACTTTTGCAAAGAACATTACCCATCACAGCAAATTGAAACAGTCGATGTTCATCACAGTCAATATTGGCTCCTAAATCTAGCAAATAAACCGATGAATCTTTTAGTGTAGGAATGGCTGAGATGATTGCTGGTCGATCGATCCCTGGGAGCATCTTTAATATGAATCTTGCGACAGCCATTAGCGCTCCAGTATTACCAGCACTGACACAAGCATTTGAACGCCCATCTCGAACAGATTCTAACGCGAGTCTCATAGATGATCGCTTTTTCTTTTTAAGGGCTGTTAATGGCTTATCCGTCATTAAAACATCATCTTCAGATGGGATAATACTGATGTTGGGGTGGTTAAGAATTTTTGCTTTAGACAACTCAGATAATATCTCTGATTCGTTACCAAAAAGCTTAAAATCGACGTTACTTGATTCTGCTAGTGAAGATTTTAGATCTATCTTGCGATTCAAAGACGCTTTTTGCCTCTGATGTTTAAGAAGTGACTGATGTACTGCAGGAATAATGACTGAGGGGCCAAAGTCGCCCCCCATACAATCTATCGCTATTTTTAAATATGCCACTGGCAATTAAAAAATTAGGATAAGGTTAATTATCAATTTAACGATAATTAAACAATCTTACGACCACGGTAATAACCATCTTCAGTCATATTATGGCGTAAGTGTAATTCACCTGTTGTTTGATCTTCTGACAATGATGTTGTGTGATCTGTTAACGCATCATGTGAGCGACGCATGCCACGACGAGCGCGTGATTTTTTGCTTTTTTGAACTGCCATTGGATTGACTCCGTTTAGTAATATAATGTTAAGTTTTTAAAATTTTGTTTTATTTAAACTATTTTTAATCAACCTTGAAACCTTGTAAAACTTCAAAAGGATTCTTTTTAGCCGACTCTTTTGGTAATTCTCCATAAGAAACCTTTACATCGGTTTCTTCAATTGCTCTATTAGCAGCAATTGGTATTGCTAATATCAGTTCATCTTCTATCACTGACTTTATATCAACGATGCCATCTTCTACCAAAAGCGCTTCAAACTCTTCTTCAACTTCCGTAATTTGTTCTTCTTTAATCACCGTACAATAAGTGATAATTGTATCAATATTATACTCTAAAGCTTCAAAAGTCGTTTGGCATTCTAATTGAAAATCAGCTTTAATTCGTACTTTTATCAAACTACGATGTCTATTATCTTGCTCACCGCTAACATGTACAGTTATTTTACCTTGATTTGAATATAACAAGCCATCTAATCGGGTAAAATCAGCGACATCCCACAAAAACTGCAACTCTCCTTCTTTCAACGCTAACTTTCTTGGTTGTATTAGGTTTGCTTTTTTACGACTTGAATTTTCTTTTTCCATTCTGTCGTCACTGCAATTTTTTGAGCTATCCGCCATAGGCGCGCGATTCTACCCAAAAGCCTACGAAAAGGCAAAAGTTATTCGAGTAATTTTAATCAATTAGTCTAGGTTTCGTTTGTTTATACTAGTCTTCATCAAGCAAATCATCTATCAGCACTATCGGTTCTATTTCTACACCCTCAAGCTCTCGGTTCCAATTGATACCAACCAAGGTGTTATCTTCTTCTAAACCATGTAACCAAGCGTCTATGAAATCATCAATTCTAATTGGGTTTGGCTTATAATTAGACCAATCCTCAGAGCACGCATCTTTTGCACCTTTTTCAATTGACCAAAAAGGCATCACTAAAACACCTTCGTCTTGAGATGACTCACAAATGGCAAATCCCTCATCAGATTGGAGATTCCAAACGATTTCCAGCTCGTTTGCCTCAAAAATAAATCGTTCGTAACTTTCTCTAAAATCTATATTAGCCATCATCATTTTGTTCAACTGCGAATAAGATCTTATTTTACAGAGATTGGCATAACGTTTCATTAAAGAATTTAATTTAAAAACACTATATTCTTTGTGACAGCTTAAAAGGTATGATTTAATCTGGCACCGATCGAAATTAGTGCAGGTTTCGCTGATATGAAACATCGACAACATTTACCTGATTCAAATGACTCGCAAGCGCCTGTAGATAACTGGAATGTGTTAAAAAACCTAATCCCCTACTTGATGGAGTTTAAAACTCGCATTTTTTTAGCTTTAATTTTTCTAGCTTTAGCAAAGTTAGCAAATATAGGGCTGCCATTTCTGATTAAAGAAATTGTTGATCAACTTAGTCAAACTGAAACGACTGACAAATTATGGATGTTAGCACCGATTGGATTAGTACTTGTTTACGGTTCACTCAGACTCGCCAATGTGTTATTCGGTGAAATTAGAGACACATTATTTGGTCGCGTGACAGAACGGGCAATGAGACGTATAGGCTACCGAGTTTTTCAACACCTGCACAAGCTCGACTTAGATTTCCATTTAAACAAAAAAACAGGTGGTCTTTCAAGAGATATTGAACGAGGAACTAGCGGGATCAATTTCCTTATGCGATTTTTAGTATTCAACATAGTACCAACGCTATTTGAAATAATGATCGTTATAGCCATTTTTTTTACTCAATACGGATGGAAATTTGCGGCAGTAACGCTCGTTTCAATTCTTTGTTATGTTCTATTTTCCGTCAAAATGACAGAGTGGCGAAATCGATTTTTACGGGAAGCAAACAAAGCCGATTCGGATAGCAGTAGCCAAGCGATCGATAGCCTACTTAACTATGAAACCGTTAAGTACTACACAAATGAATCTTTTGAAGCGAATAAATACGATAAAAATCTAGCTGATTGGGAAGTCGCTCGTCGTAAAAATAGACTCTCTCTCTTTGCCCTTAACGGCGGACAAGCTCTAATTATTAGCATATCTATGACAGCTATGATGCTACTCGCTACAGTCGGTGTACAAAATAATGAAATGAGCATTGGTGATTTTGTTTTAGTGAATGCTTTTATGATGCAATTATTTATCCCGCTCAATTTTCTTGGTTTTGTTTACCGTGAAATCAAAATGTCACTGATCAATATTGAACAAATGTTTAAGTTATTGGCAATTAAACCCAATATCGACGATTCAAAAGATGCTAAAGAACTTGTTGTAAGTGACGGAGCCATTCAATTTGAAGATGTCAGTTTTGCTTACAATGATAAAAGAAAGATCATTAAAAATCTCAATCTTCGCATAAATAAAGGCGAATCCTTAGCCGTTGTTGGAAAAAGTGGATCGGGTAAATCAACCTTAGTCAAACTGCTTTTCCGATTTTATGACCCAAATGCTGGTGTTATCAAAATTGATGGTCAACCTATCCATAAAATCACTCAACATTCGTTAAGAAAAACAATTGGCATCGTTCCTCAAGATACCGTTTTATTTAATAATTCAATTCTCGAAAACGTTCGATATGGCAGGCCGGACGCTTCAGATAAGGAGGTGAAAGAAGCCATTCTGATGGCTCATTTAGATGCTTTTATTAAAGAATTACCTGAGGGACTCGAAACTCAAGTGGGCGAAAGAGGATTAAAATTATCTGGCGGCGAAAAACAAAGAGTTGCAATTGCCAGAACGATTTTGAAACGACCTGCAATTTATGTTTTTGATGAAGCGACATCGTCACTCGACAGCCATGCTGAAGCTTCAATACTTAAAGCGATAAATGAAATATCATCTCAAACGACTAGCCTAATGATTGCACACCGCCTTTCCACCATTATCAATGCCGATAAAATTATTGTTCTAGAAAAAGGCGAAATAAAAGAGACAGGAAACCATGAAGAGCTGATTAAACTTAAAGGTGAGTATTACGCACTTTGGATGGCTCAGCAAAAGGAATAAGCACTGTGAGTTTTCATTTTTCAAGCCGTTATAGACTGACCTTGATGTTGCACTAAACTTCGGCTTCCTTCGCGGTTATAAATGTTATTGTCTGGATCTAAGCCCTTAATTAAGTTGAAAGTTCTTTTGGTAGAGATAGTTATTAGTTGCACCATTTTGGCATTAACTTCATTTTTAAAATGACATTCGCCAACTAATGTGATGAGAGCCTCCCAACTAGTTTTTAATTCGACAGAATTTAAACAGAAAATTTTCGCTTTATTCAATTTAGTAAGAGCTGATTCCTTGATAGGCGTAATTTTACTATGGGATAGTTGACCATTAAAATCTTGTTGTGGAATTGGTTGTTCATTAATTTGATTAACCAAAATATTTTTATCAGAAACTAATTTTTCTAAGCCTTTATAGTCTCTTTTTTCTAAAGCCTTTTTTTCACTCTCTAATAAGTCATTTAGCTTCTGATATGAAGTTAACCAAAGATTGATGAATGTTTTAAACTCTTGTACTTTATTCATGGTGTATCCTGTTCTTAGTGGTGTAATTATTAATAAGCAGATTCAAAATCTAAAAGCTTATTTGCAACTTGTATGTATTCAATTTCGTATTCATCGTTAGTTAACTTATCTATAATCGGAGAAACTCTATCCGGATTAACCGCTGGAGCTGTTTTCATTTGATTCACTAATTTGCTAATTTGATCAGCAAATCCTGTCAGTTCAACGGAATCATCTTCTGATACCATCGCGCTTAAATTTTTATTTTTTGAACTCGTTTTTTTTACACCAGATGCTTTTTTCGTACCTGATGCCGAGCCTAACAAAGCTTTTGCTTGACTTGTATCGATATTTCTAACGTCTAATATCATTTAGTTATTGTTCCTCGAATTCAAGTTCCAATCAATTTAATAACCTAGCTTAAACAAGTTTTTATTTAAGCTTAATAAATATCTACTCAAACCAAGCATATCTATTTAAGTAACTGGACTTGAGCTTTATTTCTTCCTATGACCATACCGTCAAATATTCGTCGAGATTTGGAGTTTCTTAATTTGACTCTTTCTCCAATAGAAGCATCCGCTAACGCCTCCGCTTCTAAATTAATGCTAAAAAATTCCGAACCGGCACTAACATTGACTGTATTACCTTTACAAATCATACAAATATTGTTTCTGTATATAATAGACCCCGCTCTAATAAATCGACGAGGACTAGTCATCACGACTTGATTACTGTTAACTGCGGGCTGCTTTCTAAAATTAGATATCCTGACTCGTTTATAGGCTAAATCTTGCTTTGAAATAAGTTTTCCTTTCGCTAAAGAGTTATTCGCAATGACTACGGTTTGAAACTGGTATTTTGTCGCGGAAAGAAAAATTTTCCATGGCACCGGCCCATTACACTTTATTCCTACACTTAATTTACCCAGAGATTTAGATCCTTGTGGTAAAAATGCAACTAATGGTTGATTACATTTTTTTAATTTTAATCTGGGATCAATCTGTCCAATATTTAATTCAATGTCCTTTGTATCGGCAGATGTTGTCTTTTCCTCAAGGAAAATTTTTGCCGTATTTCTAATATCATTAAGGTTTTCATACGGTGTAATTTCAGTTGATTTTGTAATATTGCAGATAAAAAGAGATAAGACCGTTATTAACGTCAATCGATTGGGTGAAATCAACTTGGGTGCTTGAATGTACATTTTAGCAAAAAACTTCATCTTTATCCTACGCTCTCTATTATTTTTACTATACTTAATGCAATCAATCGGTCTTGTTTCAATCTTTCAGTTTGTTTTTACGTTAGATTAAGATTGCAATTAGATCAATTAGTGCCAAATTTAAATAATTAGCGACTTACTTATCGTTAATAAAAGAGTTTGCAACTAATATGCCAAAATAGAAAAGAGGGTGTAAAAATGTCAAGTATTCTCGATACCGTTAACCAAAGAACTCAAATGGTGGGGCAGAATCGATTAGAGCTTTTAATGTTTAGTCTTGAAGGGAAGCAGCTTTACGGGATTAATGTGTTTAAAGTTCGAGAAGTGATTCAGTGCCCTCCGTTAACGACAATGCCTCAATGTCATCCTGTTGTTCGAGGGATTGCTCAAATTAGAGGGAAAGCTATATCGGTTATTGATTTAAGTATGGCTGTAGGTGGAGCATGTTTAGGTGATGTTGAAAAGTGTTTTGTTATTATTGCAGAATACAATAGGCGAGTGCAGGGCTTTTTAGTTAAATCGGTAGAAAGAATAGTTAATATGAATTGGAATGAGATCCATCCGCCACCTGCTGGATCCGGTGATACTCATTATTTAACTGCAGTCACGAATATTGATAATAAACTAGTAGAAATTATAGATGTAGAGAAGGTTTTATCTGAAATAACGCCTAATAATCAAACAGTTAGTGCTGAAATTATTGAACAATCGGCAGGGGTTGCTCCCGAAGATAAATTGTTGCTCATTGCTGATGATTCGTCAGTAGCCCGTAACCAAGTTAAAAGAACGGTAGAGCAACTTGGTTTTGTCACTAAAGTATTTAAAGATGGTCAGGAATGTTATGACTATCTCGAAGCGCTTGTTTCCGATGGCACAAGAGTTGAAGATCAAGTTTTGATGCTTATTTCTGATATAGAAATGCCTGAAATGGATGGTTATACTTTAACTTCCGAAATTCGTAGCAATGAAAAACTGAAAGGAATGTTTGTTATGTTACATACATCATTGAGTGGTGTTTTTAATGAAGCAATGGTTGAGAAGGTGGGAGCAAATGATTTTATACCCAAATTTAATCCTGATGAACTGGCCAAAGCGGTTCAAAGACGCATGGATATGGATGATTAGTGATTTATTATAATTAATTCTATTAAACTGCAAGACGGAAAAGTATAATTTATGGAAATCTCTGCCTCTGATTATGATAGGTTTAAGAACCTTTTAGAGCGTAAAAGTGGTATTTTGTTAGGAAATAATAAGCAATACTTGGTATCAAGTAGGCTAGCTAACTTTATTAAAGAATGTAATATTGCATCCCTAACCGATTTGCTAATTCAGATCGAACGACCTACCAACGATCAATTACTACAAAAAGTCATTGATCGAATGACTACTAACGAAACTCTCTGGTTTCGTGATAGTTATCCTTTTGAATATATGAAAAAAAAGTTAATCCCAGAGTTTAGTAAAAAAGGTTCATTTAAAATTTGGTGTGCAGCGTGCTCTTCTGGTCAAGAACCTTTTTCACTAGCGATGCTATTGGATGAATTGGGAACTTTTAATCATGGTAATATTATAGCGACTGATTTGTCGAGTCGAATATTAGACAAAGCAAAACAAGGGATATATCAAGATATCGAGTTAAAAAGAGGTTTGCCGCAGGATAAATTAAAAAAATATTTTGACTCAATCGAATTAAATAGCTGGCAAATAAAATCCAATTTGCGCAATAAAATCCGCTATCAATTAATGAACTTGTTGGATGCACCTTTTAATCTTGGAAAATTTGAAATTATCTTTTGCCGAAATGTACTGATATATTTTTCCCAAGAAAATAAAACCAAGGTTTTAAATGGTTTAATTGATAGCTTAAAACCTGGTGGGTACCTATTTCTTGGCGCTTCTGAATCTCTTACTAAAGATTGCAAAAAATTGGATATGATTCGATGCAATCCTGGTCTAGTTTATCAAAAACCTATTTAGAAAATATTTGCTCCTAACCTATTTTAAATATTAACCTCTTTAATCTAAACCCTTTTAGTCCAAATAATGGTTACTTGCGGTAATGGTTTGCCGTTATTCCTTTTTTAACCTCACTATAACTTATCAATCAGCCTTTCAACCCGCTCAAACCTCAACAGCTATTACCTTTCGCAATATTTTATTCAATTGGCACATGAATTGCATTTTTGAATTTAATCGGCTTTTTTAGTCGAGATAGAATTCAAATATACGATTTTTTAACATAGCGAAAAAATATGGCGATTAACTTTAACACAGCATTTGGTATTCACGAATCAGCACTAAGTCTCAAGGCGAAAAGAGCAGAGGTTTTGGCAAACAACTTAGCCAATGCAGATACTCCCAATTTTAAAGCGCGGGATATTGATTTTCAGCAGGCGCTCATTAATCAACAATCAAAAATGAATTCAAGCTTGCATAAAACGCATTTTAATCATATTGATTCTAAGTACGGGGATTCTAAAGTCGGAGGCGAAATTCCTGGGCTTTCATATCGAATACCTTTTCAACCCGATACAGGTGATGGCAATACGGTTGAAGCTCAAATTGAACAAACAAAATTTGCTGAAAATGCCATGCAATATCAAGCAAGTTTAACATTCTTAACAGGTAGAATTAAAGGTTTGTTAAGCGCCATTAAGGGCGAGTAAAAGAGGAAATTACGATGGGGTTATACGATATTTTTAATGTGAGCGGTTCTGGAATGTCAGCTCAAACCGTTCGCTTAAATACAACGGCAAGCAATATTGCTAATGCTGATAGTGTGGCAAGTAGTAGTGGTGAAGCTTATAAAGCAAGACATCCAGTCTTTTCCACAATAATGAAAGATGTTGCTCAAGGAAATGATGTTTCGGCTGGGGTTAGAGTTGATGGGATCATTGAAAGCCAAGCACCTCCAGTTGCTCGGTATGAGCCTAATAATCCACTGGCTGATGAAGGGGGTTATGTTTATGCACCCAATGTCAGCTTGGTTGAAGAAATGGCTAATATGATTTCAGCGTCTCGCTCATATCAATCAAATGTTCAGGTGGCAAATATGGCGAAGAACTTAATTAGTCGAACCTTAACACTCGGTCAATAAAAAATACCAAGACAGCAAAAATATTTTATCAGTAGAAATTTAATTTAAACGTTAGATTATTTTAAAAGAGAGAAAGACAATGCCGATTACAACAGATGTAGTTGATAACATTTACACCAACATTGGATTAACAGCACCGCCAACTGATGATAATGGGACAAAACAAGAGCTTGGACAATCTGATTTCCTTGCTTTGTTAACGACTCAATTAGCTAATCAGGATCCATTAGCGCCCACTGATAGTAAAGAATTTATTACTCAAATGTCTCAATTTGCAAGTCTTGATAGTTTGCAGTCTTTAGACAATCAGTTTGCTAGCTTATCTGAGTCTTTAACTTCAAACCAAGCTTTACAAGCTTCTTCTTTAGTTGGGCGACAAGTGCTTATCCCTTCAACCGTTGCGTTTATGCCGGAAGAAGGCGGAATATCTGGGCAAATTAACTTACCGACTCATGCGAATAATTTGAGATTTGAAATACGAAATACAAGTGGTGAAATTGTACGTCGAGTTGACGTCGGTGATCGTGAAGCGGGAGATATTGAATTCTTTTGGGATGGTAAGAATGAGGAGGGTGAGTTCTTGGATGAAGGACAATATGAAGTTGTTGCGTTTGCGAGTGTGAACGGGCAAGCGGAGCAAATCCCAACATCAATAAGAGCACAAGTTCAAAGTGTTAATTTAGGAAGTGGTTTTGGCGGTATCGTATTAAATCTTACCGGATTAGGACAAATTAATTTTAATGAAGTAAAAGCAGTAGGCTAATAGGAGAAATAAATAATGTCATTTAATACAGCACTCAGTGGTTTAAATGCAGCGCAAGCAGCTCTAAATATTACCAGCAATAATATTGCAAATGTAAGTACAACAGGCTTTAAAGGTTCACGAGCTGAATTTGCAGATATATATGCAAGCTCTGCGTTTGGATCTGCAAATACGGCGATTGGAAGTGGAACTTTACTGGCTAATGTCGCTCAACAATTTGGACAAGGTATTTTAGAATTCACATCCAATACATTGGATTTAGCAATTTCTGGTGAAGGTTTTTTTATTCTTGATCCAAGTGAAGGAAGCGCGAATAATTTATTTACTAGAAACGGTGAGTTTGGTGTTGATAATAATGGATTTGTGGTAAATAACGCCGGTTCACGTTTACAAGTTTTCCCAGTTAATGCAGACGGTACCGTAGCGGCAACTAGTTTATCAAATACAGTTTCTTTACAATTGCCGCAAACTGCAGGTGTTCCAACGCCGACATCAGTTGTAAATGTTGGTGTTAATCTGCCAGCAGATGCAGCAATATTAGATCCAGTGTTATTTAATCCAGCGTTAACCTCAACCTATACTAATGCTACCTCCGCAACAGTATTTGATTCACTCGGTGAAAGTCATGTGGTGACAGCTTACTACATAAAAACAGGTGCTAATCAATGGGGTACTTATTATAACTCAACTGATAATACGGGCGCTGTTTTACCTTTAGATATTGCCGGTGGTACTGTCGGTTCAGGAGGGCAGTTGTTTCATAGTATGACTTATAATAATTCCGGTGTATTACAATCAACAGCGCCTGATCCTGTCGTTACTACTGCGATAGATTTTGGTAATGGCTCAGCTGCAACTGGTACTTTAACTTTTGATTATTTGAATAATAGTAGTACCCAATTCTCTTCACCTTTTACAGTTAATACATTAGAACAAAATGGTTTTCCAATTGGTCGATTAACGGGTGTTGATATTTCTGATTCAGGTGTCGTTAGAGCCAACTTCAGTAATGGACAATCAACAGCATTAGGTAAAGTTGCTTTAGCTAGATTTCAAAATGCTCAAGGGTTATCTCAAAAAGGAAACAATACTTGGGAAGATAATACTGACTCAGGTATCCCCTTAGTTGGAGAAGCCGTAACTTCAAGTTTTGGAAATATTCGTTCTGGTGCGCTTGAAACTTCCAATGTTGATTTAACGGGAGAACTGGTAAATTTAATTGCATCCCAAAGAAATTTTCAGGCGAATGCAAAGTCGATTGAAACGGAAAATACAGTAACCCAAGCAATTATTAATATTAGATAGAAAAATTTAATAATAATTTAGTACTAGAGGCACGATTTTAGATGGATAAGCTACTTTACATTGCTATGACGGGAGCAAGGGAAACTACCTTTGCTCAAGCCAAAACTGCTCATAATCTTGCTAATGCCTCTACAATAGGCTTTAAGGCAGATCTTGCTCAATTTAGAGCAATGCCAGCTTATGGAGAAGGTTTGCCTACACGTGTTTTTGCAATGAGTGAGCGTCCAGGATATCGTTTGGATAGTGGTAATGTTATTACAACTGGCAACGATTTAGATGTCGCCATTCGTGGTGAAGGTTGGTTAGTAATACAAGGAAAAGATGGTGAAGAATTATTAAGCCGTCGGGGCGATTTAAAAATAGGAGCTAATGGAAATTTAACTAACGGATTAAATCAACCCATTATGGGAACGGGTGGGCCTATTACAATTCCTCCTTATGAAAAATTAGATATTGCAACGGATGGAACTATATCCATCAGACCGGTTGGCGCTCAGCCAAGTGAAACGGCAATCATTGACCGAATCAAATTGGTTAACCCCCACGCAAAAAGCTTAACAAAGAATAAAGAAGGGCTGTTTACTAGCTCTGAAACCAATGTTTTTGAAAGTGATATTGATGTCAAAATCCATACAAGAATGCTTGAGTCGAGTAACGTCAGTGTCGTTGAAGAACTAACAAATATGATTCAACTTTCTCGACAGTTTGAAGTACAAGTGAAATTAATGTCAGGTGTGAAAGAAAGAGGTCAAGCATTGGATCGATTATTGCAACCATAACTTTCATTAACATTAAAAGTGAATTTACGAAAGTGAGCGGGAGAAAAATATGCATCCAGCACTTTGGATAGCAAAAACAGGTCTAGAGGCACAAACTAAAAACTTAGCAGTTATATCCAATAATTTAGCTAATGCGGGTACCGTCGGATTTAAAAGAGATCGAGTTGTTTTTGAAGATCTCTTTTATCAAAACTTTCGTCAATCTGGTGCACAGTCTTCGGCTGATACACAGTTACCTTCCGGTTTACAAATAGGAACTGGAACAAAAGTTGTTGCTACTCAAAAACAACATCAACAAGGTAGTTTTCAAACTTCCAGTAGTCAACTTGATATGGCGATTCAAGGCAATGGTTTTTTTCAAATCACAATGCCTGATGGAACAACGAGTTATACACGAGCAGGTAATTTTGCACTAGATAATGCTGGACAAATTGTTACTGCGGGTAGTGGTTATGTTTTACAGCCAGCAATCACCGTGCCGGCTAACACTACGAGTTTGGATATTGCGATTGATGGAACCGTGACTGTACAAGAGCAAGGAACAGCTGCTCCAACAAACTTAGGCACAATAAATATTGCAACCTTTGTTAATCCTGCAGGCTTGCAAGCTGTGGGTGAAAATTTATTTGTCGAAACAGGAAGTAGTGGTACGCCCGTTGTTGGGACACCCGGATTAGATGGTGTCGGTCAGTTGAGAGGTGGACAATTGGAAACTTCGAATGTTTCGAGCGTAGAGGAATTAGTCGCATTAATTGAAACTCAGCGAACCTATGAAACCAATGCCAAAGTATTATCAGCGGTTGATAAAATGCTTCAATTTGTTAACCAAACACTTTAACCAGTAGGACAAGTAATAATGCGGACACTCTATTTTTTAATTTTTATTATTTTTTGTTCAGGTTGTACAACAATCTATCAAAGTGCAAGTATGGACGATAAAGATTGGGCTCCAAGTTTTCCTGAAGAGGAGTCAAAACAAAACTCAAATCCAGGTGCTATATATAATGTAGCTTCCGCTCAAATGATATTTGAAGACAAAAAAGCTCTAAGAATTGGTGACATAATTACTGTCGTCTTAAAAGAGAATATGAACGCATCAAAAAATGCAGATACCGAATTAAAGAAAGATACTAGCGTCAATATTTTACCACTTCCTTATAATTTATTTGGTAATCAAACAACGGTTGATCCAGGGATTGGTATTCCAAGTTTAAATGTTAATTATACTGGCGCAAATAGCTTTAAAGCAGAAACAGATACGAAACAAAGTAATCTTCTTCAAGGGACTATCACCGTAACTGTTCAAAAAGTTTATTCAAATGGAAATTTAGCAATTAAAGGTGAGAAATGGATCTCTCTTAATCAAGGGGATGAATTTATTAGAGTTTCTGGATTGATTAGGCCTGAAGACATAAACAAAGATAATCAAGTAGAGTCAACTAAAGTTGCTAATGCTAGGATTTATTACGGTGGCACAGGTCCTCTTGCAGAGGTTAATGAAGAGGGATGGTTGACACGATTTTTTAATAGCGGTTGGTGGCCATTTTAAGGAGTTATTTATGTTAGGACTGATAAAAAGTACGAGTTTATTTGTTTTTCTATTTTCTGTTTCTACAGCGTCAATTTCAGAAAGAATAAAAGATATAACAAGCGTTAATGGTGTAAGAGAAAATCAACTGATTGGCTATGGCTTAGTGGTTGGTCTTGATGGAACTGGCGAAAAAACAAAATATACAGAACAAACTTTTAGAACAATGTTAGGGCGTTTTGGTATTAATGTGCCTGCGGGCGGACAGTTAAAACTAAAAAATACGGCTGCCGTTGCAATCCATGCAACCTTACCTGCATTTGCCAAAACAGGACAAACGCTTGATGTTACGGTTAGTAGTATTGGTGAAGCTAAAAGTTTACGCGGCGGAACACTTTTGATGACACCATTAAAAGGTGTTAATGGAAAGACATACGCAATTGCTCAAGGAAATTTAATTGTTGGTGGCTTTGGAATTCAAGGAGGAGATGGTTCATCAATCACTCTAAATGTGCCAACTGTTGGTAGAGTTCCTAACGGAGCTACCGTTGAACAAACGGTGGCTAGTCCTTTTTTAACCGATGAGTATATTATTTTTAATTTAAATCAACCTGATTTTACAACCGCAGTCAGCTTGGCTAAAACGATCAATCAATTAGTGGGTTCTGAAACGGCAAAACCAATTGACTCAACAAGTATAAAAGTTTCTGCTCCTAGAGATGGAGCACAAAGAATTAGCTACCTCTCTGTGTTAGAAAATTTACAAGTGACGCCTGCAGAAGGTAAAGCAAAAATTGTTGTTAATTCAAGAACAGGAACTATCGTTATAGGAAAAAATATCCATTTAAAAGAAGCTGCAATAGCGCATGGAAGCTTAATCATTAAGATTAAAGAAAGTCAGGATGTGAGTCAGCCTGCGCCATTTTCTGAACAAGGCACTACAGAAATCACTCAAGATAGTGAAATTGATATCACTCAAACGAATAGCCGAATGTTTCACTTTAAACCGGGGGCGACTCTACAAGAGTTAGTTGAAGCTGTAAATGCTGTTGGGGCAGCGCCAGGAGATGTCATGGCTATTTTAGAAGCGTTAAAAATTGCAGGAGCGTTGAGTGGCGAGTTGATCGTGATTTAACCGATAAATTATACAAAACAAAAAAATGAATATTTTAAGTAAAACAGAACAAATATCACCGAGTATCTATTCTGATAACTCCAGTCTTGATCGTATTCGACAAAAAGCGATCACTGATTCACCCGCAGCAATTAAAGCTGCCGCAAAAGAATTTGAATCATTTTTTATGAATATGATGCTTAAATCAATGCGTCAAGCAAGTGAAGTGATTGGAGAGGACTCAATGTTCTCTAGCCCTCAAGAGAAAATGTTTATTGGTATGTTAGATGAGCAGATGTCGGTTGAACTTTCGCAAAAAGGATCGTTAGGCATTGCGGAATTGATTACACGAAATTTAACACCTAAACCTGCTGTCGGATTTAATATTTTAGAGGGGAGAACGAAGCAAGAAACACCGATTGAAAGTAACGTGGGGGTTAATAAATTTATTAAAGCAGAAATAACGCCAATTAACACTAAGTTTGTGGATGGGGTCATTTCTATGGAGTTAGATATTAATAAAGTTGATTTTAGGGAACACGAAACTGATAAAAACATATCTAAAAAAGACATCACTCGCATTGCTACGACTAAAAGTTCAATGTTTGAATCTATCTCTACTTTTGTCGAACAGCTAATGCCTCTAGCGCAAAAAGCAGCGGATAAAATAGGTGTCGATCCAAAAATATTACTAGCTCAAGCCGCTTTAGAAACCGGATGGGGAAAACATGTAATTCATGATTCAAAGGGTAGATCCAGTTTTAATTTATTTGGTATCAAAGATTCTAAAAGTTGGAAAGGTGAATCCGTTAAAATAAATACACTGGAAGTTGAGTCTGGTGAGTTGGTCAAACGCAAAGAAAACTTTCGTTCATATTCGAGTTTTGAAAGCTCTTTTGATGATTTTATTTCTTTTATATCAGAAAATCCACGTTATGAAAAAGCAATGCAATTTGTACATGATGCAGAGCAATTTATTCAGTCAATCCAGGATGCTGGATATGCCACCGATCCAAACTATGCAAATAAAATAATTAATATATTTAACCGAAATTTAACAAAATAGTTATAATTAAAAGAGACTCTCACGGAGAGAAAAATGCCAAATATATTTGGAATTAGCATTGGTGGGTTATTGAGTAATCAAGCCGCACTAAATACAACTGCACATAATATCGCTAATGCGAACACCGAAGGTTACAGTCGTCAACGTGTTGATTTGACTGCAAGCAATCCAGAATTTATTGGTGGAAACTATTTTGGTTCAGGAGTCGAAGTTTCTCAAGTGAGACGAATATTTGAACAAACCCATCAATTAGAAATTCAATCTGCTACTGCTAATTTTATGAGATTAGACATGTATTTATCTCAAGCGGGTCGAGTTGATGGAATGCTAGCGGACAGTAATAATGGACTTAATAATGCGATTCAGAATTTTTTTACGGCAGCTCAAGGAGTTTCTAATGATCCTGCGTCAATTGCTGCAAGGCAAGTTATGCTCGACCAAGCCGGTGGTTTAGTTTCTCGATTTGAATCTATTCATTCCCAGCTTGAAACACAAACAACACAAGTGAATGCCAGTATTGATTCAATCGCCAAAGAAATCACCTCAATCGGACAATCAATAGCAGAACTTAATCAACAAATAGCTGGTTCCGGTGGAAATCCACCGCCTGATCTTTTAGATCAAAGGGATTTAGCTGTCACGCGACTTAGTGAGTTAGTCTCTGTACAAACGACAACGCAAGAAAATGGAAGCCTAAATATTTTTATTGGATCAGGTCAGTCGTTAGTTGTTGGTGCTTTAGCAACTGAGTTAGTCGCACAACAAGATCCACAGGATCCACGTTCGATGAACTTGTTTTTAAAAACTAGTACCGCCACTATAGACATTACGCAAAATATTAATGGTGGTCAGTTAGGTGGATTGCGAGATGTTGTTTCTGAAATAATTGAACCAGCATTTAATACGTTAGGTCGAGTAGCCATTGCCATTTCTGATGCACTAAATCAACAAAGTCAATTAGGTTTAGATCTTAATAATGAACTTGGAAGTTTGTTATTTACAGATATAAATGATGCAACAATAGCTAATTCTAGAGTTACAAATAGTATTAATAATGCTGGAACATCTTCTATTAGTTTAGACATTGACGCCCCCGCATTATTAAATGATTCCAATTACACGCTATTCTTTGACGGTGGTAATTACCAGTTAATCGATCAAACAACTGATTCAACTATCGCAACTTTTGCTGCACCTGGAGCTATACCTGGAAGTGTGGCAGTACCATCTATTGGTGTGACGATTAATTTTAATTCAGGCACTTCAATCGTAGGTGATAGTTTTGAAATTCAGCCAACTCGAAACTTTTCACGAGATATTGCTGTTGGAATTACCTCTGCGGAACAGATAGCCGCCGCATCACCGATAAGGGCAACGTTAGATCAAGCTAACATTGGAAGTGGTGAAATAAGATCAACACGAGTGACAGATACTACGACAGCCCAATTTACAGGTGTTTCAGGTGATCTAAACCCACCAATACGGATTGAGTTTGATTCGCCTCCTAGTGAGTTTTCTATTTATGATATGTCGTCTGGATCACCGATTTTAATTGCAGGCGGCATTTCTGGTTATCAAGCAAATCAAGAGAATGACATGTTAGCTTTGGCTGGAGCGCCATTTAATGCTTATGGTTATGAAATGACACTTGCTGGCGATCCACAACCGGGCGACAGCTTTGATGTCAATTATAATGCAAACGGCGGGGGGGATAATAGTAATATCAATCTTTTAGCCGATCTGCAAACAGCAACAACGCTCGATAATGGTACTTCTAGTTTTCAGCAAGCTTTTGGGCGAATTATTAGTAAGGTTGGTGTTAATACACAATCAGCACAGATTAAAAGAAATGCTGCCGAGAGCATTCTTTTTCAAACAAAAGAAAGAAGAGAAAGTTTATCGGGTGTTAATTTAGATGAAGAGGCTGCTAATTTAATGAAGTTTCAACAAGCTTATGAAGCATCGGCGCAAGTCATTAATGTTGCTAGAACACTTTTCCAAACGATGTTGGATTCAGTGAGATAGATCATAGCTAAGCTTTACAGGTGAAAAATTAAATGAGAATTTCAACCGGACAAATAACCAGTGCAGGCGTAAGGCAAATGCTTTTACGTCAAGCGGAAGTTCAATATACACAATTACAATTAGCAACGCAATTGCGCGTACTAAAACCCTCGGATGATCCCGTAGCCGCGACCATGATTAGCGCGCTAAATATTGAAATTTCACAGTTAGAGCAGTATAACCGAAATGCAGATGCCGCTAAATCAAGTAATGAATTAGAAGAGATCGTGCTGCAAAGTACGACAGAACTTTTATTTCGTGTTCGTGAGTTAACGGTATCGTTAGGAAATGTTACTTATGATGGAAATGCTTTAGATAATATTAGTGTTGAGCTACAGGAGCGCTTGCAAGAAGCGGTTGGTTTAGCTAATACACAAAATGCAAACGGTGATTATCTTTTTAGTGGAAGTCAAGTTAAAATACAAACATTTAGTCAAGATGCCAGTGGCAATTATATTTATAACGGTGATCAGAGTCAGAGGTTATTAAGAGTCAGTAGTGGAGTAGTGGAACCAACCAGTGATTCTGGTTTTGATGTTTTTGTCAATATTCCGACAGGGAATGGTAAATTTTCGGTGGGATCGAATGTGGCAAATACCGGTACAGCAACCATTTCTCCAGGTAGCTATCAAGCACCACCAAATTTTTTAGCTGAAGCCTATTCTATAACTTTTGGTGCTAATGTTGCCGGTGAAACGACTTATACCGTTACAGGTGATACGACAGCCGGAGTTATAGTGCCTGCAACCGTTTATCAAAGCGATCAGGCGATCTCTTTTAATGGTGTGAGTGTGACAATAAAAGGTGAACCTGCGAACGGTGATGTCTTAAATATTGCGCCAAGCATTAAGCAGGATATTTTCACCACTTTACAAAGTGGCATAGATGCCATCAATAGTTTTGTTGATAGTCCTGCTGGAAGAGCTTCTTTTCAAAATGTTTTAACTAATCTACAAGAGTCACTCGATAATGGCATGCAAAACATTGATCTAACAAGGGGTAAAATTGGTGGACGTTTAAATGCCATTGATTCAGAAATAAATACCAATCTTTCTTTACTTATAACTAGCAAGGAGAGTCTCTCTGACGTTAGAGATCTCGATGTGGTTGAAGCTTCGGTTCGATTTTCACAACAATTAACTGTTTTAGAAGCTGCTCAAGCAAGCTTTGTTAGAATTCAAAATCTGAGTTTATTTAATTTTCTATAATTTAGTTATTAATTTTTTTCTTGCTGTGATTGAATAGCTGTCATAATCCATACTACACCAAAATTTTTTAGCTAACATATTTTTTGAAGTATAAGAAACTTCAATCAAAGCAATTGAATTTTCTTTGAAGCAGACTTCCATATTTATTAGAAGCTGTTGAGCAATGTTTTTTCTACGGTATTCCTTTTCAACCCAAATTAGATTAATGATACCTTTCATCGGATTTTCTAGAAAACCATTATCATTGATTACGGTTGAACCACTAATAAACCCAACGGATTTATTTTTGATCTCTGCAATTAACAATAGGCTAAGAGGGTTTTTTAGCTCCAGTAACAACCATTTTTCTAGGTTAGTTAAGAAGTTTTTATGGGGTGGAATTGATTTATCATCTTCTTGAATATGAATCGCGTGGGTGAATAAAACGATTTGTGCCAAATCATCAGTTGTTGCTTGGCGAATAGTTGTTTGATGAACGGTTATTTTACGAGTAGCTATTTTACGAATAGCTACCTGACTAGAATCTGGCACTTTATTTATCTAAGCAAACGAAATAAAATACTAGGCAAAAGTCGCATTTTGATAACTATTGACCGCTTTGAAATTATGTTTTAACGATAAGCTTTCATTAATAAGCGTGGATTTAGATTTTTTCATGATGGAACGTACATTTTTATCGCAATCTGTTACTAGATTCTCAAGTGTTTTTGCCGCCTTAATATCTTCTACAAACTCAATTCCATCGAGATTTTGAGTAATATAACTATGGCGTTGCTGTGACATAATTAAAACATCTTCCCAATTGTTTTGATTAGCTAATATTTTTATCTGAGTATTTATTTCTTTAACTTTTTCTAGTATTGGTAAAATCATTTCATGACACCTTTTTTGTTATTGTGAGTTTTAATGGGACTAACTATTACTATAGTACACTTATATAAAAATACCAATTATCGAAGGTTATAGAACGTAAACATCTGTTTTAACTTACTAACTCTAACGAGTCTTTTCTAATGCCATCCCAACCTTCTTTAATTGTTTTCATTACTGTCAGTACGTTTTCTAATTTATCAACATCATTTTTTGCATTTGCCTCAATCAGTGTCGCCGTTGAAAATTCGTATAAACTTTCTAGGTTTGCAGATATTTCGCCACCTTTTTCCATATCGAGACTTGCTCTTAGTCCGCCAATAATTGAAATAGCCCAACTTACATGTTGACCTTTTTTAGACCATTGTTTTTGTAGCATGAAAAATTTGGCCATGTTAATTTTTTCTATAGCTCCGTCAACCAACATTTGGATCAACATATGCGGATCAGCATTTTCGACACCAGAAGTTGCGTTCACGTTTGTATATGCTCTTGCGCCCGATAGCCCCATTGAATAATTCCTTAATCTAAATAGTTAATACTTATTTTTTATTACTACCATAACCTGGTAAATTTTCAAACTGTTGTGTGAGAAAATTCTGAGTACTATTAAATTGAGCTACAAGAGCGTCCATTGTTGCGAATTGATTTGTAAGCCTTAATTGTAAGCTTTCAATTTTCATATTCAGATTTAATCTGTCGTCAGCAATTCGATCTAATTGACTATTTAAAGAGGTCACTCTTGATGAGATTATGCCAGAACTGTTTGTGTAGTCTGTGACTAAGTCTCTAAGCTTTGTAGCAAAACCTTCATCACTTGAAAACAGTTCATCAAACTGATCAAAATCACTGCTTATAGCATCATCTAAAAGATCGCTATCAAGCTCTAACTTACCATCTTGCGTTGTTGTAATGCCGATGCTAGATAAACTATTAAAAGAACCTGTTACTGAAGATACTGGTGTTGAAAATAACATTCTTATTTGTGAAGATACTTGGCGAAGAGTTGCATCGCCGATGAGTATTCCTGGTGCCGATGTATCAGCAGCTCCTAGAGATTTGACCACATCTGTGTAAGCATTAAATGCTTCAACAAAAGCTGAAATAAGTGTTTTTGTTGATGCGCTATCGATTGCAACAGATAAGCTATCTGTGTCTCCAGGTGTGCCATGTACTTTTTTTATGTTTAAGGTGATATCTTGTATAACGTTTGTAAAAATATTATCGCTGCTGGTTGCACTAATGTCATCAATTAAAATGGTAGAATCGCCAGCATCTTGAGTTTTTGTGAGTCCAGTTGATAAGTCTGCTAATGAGGCATCGCCAGAAAAAGTGACCACTAAATTATTACCTAAGCCAAGCGTTTTAGAATCAAAAATTAATAAGCTACCTGTATCTGGTATTTCAGTGACATCATTAAACAAGTTAACAGAGACAAGTTCGTTATCGGATGCGGCGTTAATATTATCTCTAATATCTGCAAGGCTATCGGATGCTGAAACGTTAATATTAAATGTTTCAGAACCCACAGTAAATGTAAGAGTACCACCAGTGCCAAAAGTGGCTGTACTACCAGCGGTAAATACTTTTGATTTGTGTGCACTAGCTTGAGCTAGTGTAACTACTTCAATATCATAATCACCTGCACTAGCTGTTGATGAAGCTGTAGCAGTAAAATGATCTGTGCTAGATAATGTAGTAGAACGTTTACTAAAATTAGAATCTAAACTTAAAGATAATACCGAAGAGCTAAGCTCATTTAATGAAGCTTTTAATCCACCCAAGCCCGTTAAGGTAACAGATACATCTGCTTCAAAACGGTTTAAGCTATTTTCTTTTGGCGCACGCTCAGCATTAACCAATGCATCAACAATACTTGTTACATCAAGTCCAGAACCTAAGCCACCTATACTAATGAGTCCCATTATCTTTAACCTTGAATTTATAAATTAATTAAATATTACTTCTTTATTTATCGGCTGTATAAAAGCAAAACTTAATCTTTTTTTATTTACATTAATTTAGCAAATCTCATGCCAATTAATGCCTATTTCTAAAAGTGAGCTCCCATAAAAAAGAGAGGCGAACCTCTCTTAAATAAACCACATGATAGAATATTAATTAAACCTTTTCGTGCAATAAAATACCTGTATTGCCTACGTCTTGTTCATTAAGCTCTTTAAGACGTCTAGATAAATTAATTAACTCTTCTGGGGGGAATTGTCTAATAAGTTCATCCGTATCCTTATCAACTACTCTTACAATCGTGACCCCTAGTTCATCATCAACTTCAAAGTGCAAACTTCGCTCAATACTTTGATTGAATTGTTGTAACTTTTCAATCTCATTTTGAATATCCTGATTGCCATTTTTAGCTTTATTATTCTCTGCTACATTTTCTAAACCATAATTTGAAGGCTTAGATTTTTTTACATCAACTAATTGTGAATTAGTTGATGTAAAAGAGCTTGAAATTGCTGATTGATCTTTTAAATTTTGTGGCAATGTACTGCCATTACTACTAGGTAACGGTTGAAAATTGCCTGCTAAGTTAACAATAGACATAGCAAATTACCTCATTGAATTAAAGAGAAAGAAGGCTTGTGCCAACTTTCTCCAACGAACGCTAATTTGTAAAAACAATATCATAGCGTTAACCATCAACTTATTGTAATAATGAAAGAACTGACTGACTAGAAGCATTCGCTTGCGCAAGGATAGATAAACCAGCCTGTTGCAATACTTGATTTTTAGCCAAATTAGCTGTTTCAACTGCAAAATCAGTATCTCTGATACGTGAACGAGCAGCAGATACATTTTCAACAATGTTACTTAAGTTAGAAATAGTGCTAGATAAGCGATTTTGAATTGCACCTAAATCTGCTCGGTTACTATCAATTTTGCTTAAAGCACCATCTACAACATCAATAGCACTCTGAGCTCCTGCTTGAGTAGTAATGTCGATACTGTCAACGTCGCTCAAACTACTACTTGCAGCAGCTGTTGCAAATAATTCGGTATCTGCACCAGTGAAACTAAAGCTACTATCACTTGATAACTCAACTTCACCGACAGTAATACCATTTTGTCCAGTTGTAAGAGTCGTAGCTGTACCATCGTTAGATGTTAAAACTGCATTAGTACCACCAGCATTAGTGAATTCAAAGTTAATATCGTCACTAGCTGTTAAAACAAGCTTGTCACTATTGTTTGGATCAACTGTTGCAACTAAACCTGAGATACCTTGTTCATTAATTGCCGCCGCTAATTCAGAAACATCACTTTGGTTAAAGTTTGATATAGAAAATGCAGTAGTTGTAGTTCCAACACCAACATCAAAAGCAATAGTATCACCAGCCTGATCAGCACTGAATGTGACAGTACTAACATTTGCAACGCTGGCTGTGACACCAACATTAGCTGATGCTGTAGCAGTATTGATTGCACTTGCGACTGTTGCTGATGAGTCATTTAAAGAAAATACGATATTACCAGTTGTGTTTCCGCCTGATTCAGATATTTGTAGATCTGTTTCAGCATTTAGTCCATTAGCTCCAGCTGCGGCTTGTAGACCTGAACCCGCTATGGTTCCTTCTAAATTAAATACTTGATTACCAAGTGCTGCACCTTTAGCTGAATTGATACTAACATTAATTGTTTGATTAGCTTGAGAGCCAACCTGTAATGATGAAGAGCCAAATGTTCCATCAAGGAGATTTCTACCACCAAATGCTGTTGTATCAGCAATACGGTTTATTTCTGCTTGAAGCTGAGTAACTTCGGACTGTAAAGCATCTCTTTGTGAAGAACTATTTGTACCGTTGGCAGATTGGATAGATAAATCACGAATACGTTGAAGTAGGTTGGTTGTTTCTTGTAAAGCTCCTTCAGCGGTTTGTGCTAGTGATATACCATCGTTAGCATTTCGTGAAGCTACATTTAATCCATTAATTTGAGAAGTTAACTTGTTAGAAATTTGCAAGCCTGCAGCATCATCCTTAGCGCTGTTAATTCTTAAACCAGTTGATAAACGTTTAAAAGTTGTTGCTAGTTCGTTATTTGTAGAACTTAAAGTACGTTGTGCACCGAGAGACGATACGTTTGTTTGTATAACATTACCCATGATAAATCTCCTAAACCTTCGACATTTAAGATTGACCTCTTTTTATTAGAGGGTTCTAGTCGGCTGAGAACCTGTAGAACTTCTTAAAATTACAAAGTGCTTAAAATAATAGATCGTCATTAAATTACCTTAAATAGGTATTTTAATTAGCGATCCGCGATTGTCTTATAAAAGACATTTTTTGAATTAATAGTTTGAGAAACCAATAATCCAAGTAAATTAAGGTTTCTAAAGAGAGGAATGTTGAATAATCATCGCCTGAGAAACAATAACTTACAGTGTTCGCTTATTGCTGAGAACAATTTGCGTTCAACAAAGGTATCGGCGATTAAATTGGCAACTTTAAAATTAATTTATATATTTAGAAAAATCACACCCCAGAACTGAAATTCTGGGGCTATCTACACCTAAAGTTGTCGTACGGTAGGGGCTTTTGTAATCATATTTTTAACCTTGTAATAATGATAGAACAGACTGACTTGACGCATTGGCCTGAGAAAGCACTGACAAGCCAGCTTGTTGTAACACTTGATTCTTAGATAGATTAGAAGTTTCTATTGCATAATCAGTATCTCTAATACGCGATCGAGCGGCAGAAACATTTTCAACAATATTTTGTAAATTAGAGATTGTTGAAGATAATCTATTTTGAACAGCACCTAATTCTGCTCGTTGAGAGTCAATTTTATTGATAGAAGCATCAACCACGGCAATTGCACTTTGTGCGCCAGCATAGGTTGAAATATCAATTGATTGAACTGTCACAAGACTACTTGTAGATGTTGCCCCTGCAAATACATCGGTATTTGCCGTAGCGGTTGTAATGGTGCCTTTTGTACTTGCAATGCTAACCGTTCCAACAACATTCCCAATAATCGTACTGCCTTCAGTTAAAGTGTTACCACCAATATCAATCGAATCATTACCAACTGTTGCATTTATGAATGCAGAAAGCGCAATATCACGTCCATCAGTTGTATTTAAGGTCAAACTAGACAAGTTACCCTGAATCGTAAATGTAGCAGTAACGCCTGAAGCGCCTGAAGAGCCATTAATCGCAGCAGCTATTGTCGATAAATCATTAGGGTTGGTCACTGTTGCGGCTATCGCCGAACCATTTAGTGTGAAAGTTACTGCTCCAGCGGCAGTCAATGATTCTAAAGTAGCTGAGTTAGTCGCAGTCGCAGTAATACCAATACCATTAGCGGACGTGTTAATAGCAGTTGCAATGTCGGCTGCCGTTGCATTGGCACTATAAGTAATATTTGTAACGGTTCCACCGTCAGCGGTGGTAAGGGATAAATCTGTTTCTCCTCCAATACCATTAAGAACTGTTGCTACCGTTGTACCAGAAATTGTACCAGCGGTTGTTAATATATTGGTACCTAATGATGTTGCTCTGGCATCAGAAATACCAAATGAAATGGTTTCATTAGCTTGTGCACCCACTTGAATTTGTTTGGTTGCAAAAGATCCATCTAATAACGCAGTACTACCAAATTTAGTGGTATCTGCAATTCTTCCAATTTCTGCAATTAACTGTGTGACTTCTGCTTGAAGCGCAGCTCTCTCTGATGGACCATTAACATCCGATGCAGATTGTATAGAAAGCTCTCTAATTCTTTGCAGAATATTCGTTGATTCCTGTAATGCGCCCTCAGCGACTTGAGCCAGCGATATACCATCATTCGCATTTCTGGCTGCAACGCTCAAGCCCCTTATTTGCGATGTTAAGCCATTAGATATTTGTAAACCAGCAGCATCATCTTTGGCACTGTTAATGCGTAAACCGGTTGAAAGTCTTTGAAAGGTAGTGCTTAAATCATTGTTTACATTTAATAGACTTCGTTGGGCACCTAGAGAAGAAACATTTGTGTTAAGTACGTTTCCCATAATATTCACTCCTTTAATGCGTGCTACAACAAGGTCGTTTTAACGATATGCTGAAAACACATTAATAAATAAAAAAATTAATTGGGAAAGAAAAACTGAGAATAGATCTTTCGATATAAATCGAACTTCTGAGAACTGTCGATAACTTTAAAAATAAACTGATATGAATAAATTTAAAGTGATTAAGAAGTTACTTTTTATTGAGTGCAACTTCCTGTTCAAATGATTTATCGGCGCTAAAAAAGTCGACTTTAAAAAATTAATCATAAAAATAAAGGATTCAACGAGTTAACAGGTTGGCACAGCATTTGCTGTATTGTATTTAACCAATATAGATATTTGCGAAATAAATCATTACCCATGATAAATCTCCTAATACTTATAGCGGTTTTGTTCTTAGGAGCAAAGTGAAGTTAAATGGATAGGTTGCTGAGAACAGCTTATTCGTTAGGCATTCACTAGAAGAATTAAGTCAGGTGGTTGCTGAGAACAGCCACCCAGCGCTTAACTTCAGTCGTACGGTAAGGGGTCGCAAGTCGACCCCTTTTCTTTTGTAATCTGTTACGGCAATAAATTTCCATTCTTTTTGGCAAATAATTGCCAATGTCACTCACCTTCAATAATTATTTAAAATAAAATCCGCCAAAACTTTGACAATATTAAATTAATCGACTAAAACTTAACTATGTTGTTAATTTGTAACTAGTTTTTGGTTGTTTATTGTACAGCTATTATTTAGAAAAAATGGAACATTAATCCCATAATTGGAAAAATAATATCGACTTTAATCGATCTAAGGAAGTTAAATGTATACGAACAAGCAGTTGATGGTGATAGATGATAATTTAAGTAGAAGTCATGACCTCAAGGTTATTTTTGAATTTATAGGTGAGTCTTGCATAGAAAGAACTAGCAATAATTGGAACACCCGTTTTCAAGAACCAGAAACGTTGGTTGGTATTTTAATAGGAGAACTTAAACACTATGATAACGTGTCTAATTTACTTAAAGAGATTAATCAATTCGATCCATCCATGCCGATTGTTATGTTGGATGATTTACCATTCACAGGTAATGTTTCTCAAGATCTAGCTGAGCAAGTTGTCGAGCGTATTGTATGGCCTTTACATCATAATCAAGTTTTAGAAGTTATTCATACCTGCCAATTTTGTAGAGAAAATAGTCATGCACTAAAGCAAAAATCAAAGTCTCTAGAACTTTTCCGTAGCATGGTTGGACAAAGTGAACCCATGCAGGCAACTCGAAAATTAATTGAGCAAGTGGCTAATACTGGTGCAAGTGTTTTAATTTTAGGAGAATCTGGAACAGGTAAAGAGGTTGCAGCAAGAAATTTACATTACCTTTCAGACAGAGCAGAAAAACCATTTATACCGATTAATTGTGGAGCCATACCTGCAGAACTGTTAGAAAGTGAATTATTTGGTCATGAAAAGGGATCTTTTACTGGTGCTTTATCGACACGCAAAGGTCGTTTTGAATTAGCTGAAGGTGGAACTATTTTTTTAGATGAAATTGGTGATATGCCAATGCCTATGCAAGTAAAATTATTACGCGTTTTACAAGAGCGAACATTCGAGCGTGTAGGAGGGAGTCATTCCATTAAAGCCAATGTGAGAATTATTGCTGCGACCCATCGTAACTTAGATATTGAAGTGAAGGAAAACCGTTTTAGAGAAGATCTCTTTTATCGTTTAAATGTATTTCCAATTGATATGCCTTCTTTAAGAGTGAGAAGTGATGATATGCCTTTATTAGTAAATGAACTGATTGCTAGATTAGAAAATGACAAACGTGGCTCAGTACGATTAAGTCCAAATGCGATCCAATCCTTAATGAAATGTAGTTGGCCTGGAAATGTTAGAGAACTAGCCAATTTGATGGAGCGATTATGTATTCTTTACCCTTACGGTGTGGTTGATGTAAAAGACTTGCCTAGTGAATATCAAAATACGGAAGGGTTAACTATTTATTCAAAACCACAATTGGCAGAAAGACGACAAGAGTTAAATGCAAAAATAACACCTATAGACGTTAACTCTCTATCAAATACATTACCTGAAAGCGGTGTTAATTTAAAAGAGTTTGTAAAGAAGTTTGAAATATCTTACATCGAACAAGCTTTGTCTGAAGAGGACTGGATTGTTGCTAGAGCGGCTAAACGATTAGGAATGAGGCGGACGACCTTAGTTGAAAAAATGCGAAAATATGATTTACAAAAAGCCAGTTAATTGACACTGGCTTTTTTTTTAACAGATATATCTTTTAACTCATTGATAAATATGGACAATTAAAACAGGCATAGTTATTGCTCTAGTCTTTATAACGTTCGCATAGAGCGACCATCATAAAGAGTAAATAGCATGGCTTTACTAAAACAAATTGAGACCAGATTGACAGAATCTAAATCGATGAACCCTGATTCAGCAGCTATTCTTAAAAATAATAAGCGAGTTAAACTCAACCATTCAGTTTCCATTTTATCCCAGTTAAACGATAGCCAAAAGCAAGCAAAAAATGTGATGTCTGACTTAAGTCAACTATCCCAAGCTTTCGTCGATTCTTTTCAAAATATAGAAGTAAAAGTTGAAGCGTTGAATGGTCAATTAAATGATGCAGAGAATAAGCATTTAATAGAAAAAAATGCAAAAATCAAACTTCAATCTGAAAATGATAAAATTAATAACCGACTTAATAATCTTCTTGATATATTACCTTCTGGAGTTGTTTTACTCGATCACAAAGGGTTTGTTTGTGATTGTAATCGAGCGGCTATTGATATGTTGGGACGACCATTGTTAGGAGAAATTTGGATAAAGGTTATTGAAAGAGCATTTTCACCACAAGCTGATGACGGACATCAAGTATCCCTAATAGACGGTAGAAAAATTCATATAGAAACAACTGGCTTATCACCAGAACCTGGTCAATTGATTGTGTTGACTGACCTAACTAAAACAAGGCAGTTACAAGATCAGTTAAGTCAAAATAATAAACTTTCTAGTATGGGAAAAATGATTGCATCTCTTGCACATCAAATCAGGACACCTCTATCAGCAGCAATGATTTATGGTTCACACATTAATGATTCCAATCTTGATAAAAAACAAGTGAAAAAGTTTTCAGAAAATTTGATGGAAAGGTTAAAGTTTATGGATAGACAAATCCATGACATGTTGAAGTTTGTTAGAGGTGAGAGAAAACAAAAAAAATCAATAAATGTTGAAAAATTATTATGCGATTTAAAACTGAATTTAGTTATGCTTGAACGAGTAAGTTTTAGTGATTCAATAGAAGAATTAAATAATTATTATTTACTCGGTAACAGTGATGATTTGATTGGAGCAATCTCAAATTTAGCAGAAAATGCAATAGCCGCGAGTAAATTAGATCAAAGTATTGAAATAAAGCTGACTATTTTATTTGAAAATAATCAGAGGAAACTAATTGTTGAGGTGGCAGATCGCGGAAAAGGTATGAGCCATACTCAAAAAAATAAAATTTTCGAACCGTTTTATACAACAAAGAATAATGGTAACGGACTCGGTTTGGCGATTGTTAGAGGTGTGATTATCGAGCATGGTGGCACCATAGAGGTTGAGTCCTCAAAAGGAATAGGAAGTGTATTCAAGATTAATTTGCCGTTAAGCCAAAAGGCTATCTTAAGAAATGGTAATTCAAAAAAATTAACGGATGAGGTTGTTGCAAATGGCTAGTCGAATTTTAGTGGTTGAAGATGATTTTGCATTAAGAAGTGCATTAGTCGCTAGTCTAGAAGTCGCAGGGTTTGATGTGACAGCAATTGAAGATGCTGAGTCAGCAGTTGTTGTGCTTAATAAATTTCGTCCTGATCTTGTGGTCACGGATGTTCAAATGAAATCTATGTCTGGTGTTGATCTATTAAGGCATATTAGAAAAAATGATCGATACCTTCCCGTTGTTCTCATGACAGCTTTTGCTGAAATTAAAGATGCTATTGAAGTCATGAAATTGGGAGCATGTGATTACCTTGAGAAACCTTTTGAACCAAAAGGTTTAACCCTATTGATTGAGAAGTACTTGCCAAAAGAAACAAAAGAAAAAATCATCATCGAAGATCCTCAAAGTAAAATTTTATTCGAATATGCAAAAAAAGTTGCGCAAACTAGTTCGAACGTTCTTTTGATTGGTGAAAGTGGTTCAGGTAAAGAGGTGATGAGTCAATATATTCATGATCAATCTAATCGTAGTGAGTCAAAGTTTGTTGCAATTAATTGTGCGGCGATTCCAGAGAATATGTTAGAAGCAACATTGTTTGGTTATGAGAAAGGAGCTTTTACTGGCGCTCATCAAGCTTGTTCAGGAAAATTTGAACAAGCTCAAGGTGGAACTCTTTTGCTCGATGAAATCTCAGAAATGCCTATCAATTTACAGGCAAAAATACTTAGAGTTTTACAAGAAAAAGAGGTGGAGCGATTAGGAGGAAAAAAAATGATAAAGCTCGATGTAAGAATTATTGCTACCACTAATCGAGATCTTGTGACTGAAGTCAAAGAAAAGCGTTTTAGAGAAGATCTTTATTACCGACTAAATGTTTTTCCAATTCGGTGTTTAGCTTTAAGAGAACGAGTAGCTGATATTGTTCCTTTAGCAACACGGCTGCTAAATCAATATTCGAAATCTTGTGGTTCAGTAGTTAATGATTCAAATAATGAAAAACTTAAACTTTCTAATTCTGCAATTAATAAATTAATTCAATATGTCTGGCCAGGGAATGTAAGAGAACTTGATAATTTAATGCAACGTATTGCTGTTCTTACTAATAATATAACAGTGACTCACAGTGATATTGTTTTTGAGAGTTTTGAATTGAATACAGCTGTTTCAAGTGAAGCTTGCTATGTTGAAAAAGATGATCTAAATGGTGAAAATATTTTTTCTAATAGCTTAAGTGGCGTGCCTAAAACTAATAACGAAGAAAAACTATTAGGAAGTGATATGCGTCAACATGAATATCAATTGATTATCGAGTCATTAAATAAATGTTCTGGAAAGAAGAAAGAGGTAGCTGAACGTTTAGGAATAAGCGCTCGTACTTTACGATACAAACTGGCTAAAATGCGAGATTCTGGTTATAAAATACCCAATAAAAAATCTTACGCGTAAATATTTTTTAATATTGAAAAGTACTATCAAGGAATAGAAAATGCAGATTAATCTAAATCCTAATCAATTACTACAACAGATGCAGTCCCTTAATAAAATTGCTAAGTCTGGTGCATCTATCGCATCACAAACAGGCGTGCAAAATATTAATGGTACAGGTGCCGATTTTGGCAATTTATTGACTAGAGCCATTAACACGGTCAATGCACAGCAAATGGAATCTGGCAGGTTGGCTGCTCAAATTGAAACTGGTGATGGAGGTGTGAGTTTAGTAAAAGCAATGATAGCCTCTCAAAAATCAGGAATTGCTTTTCAAGCAACCATGCAGGTAAGAAACAAAATTGTATCAGCCTATCAAGATATTATGAATATGCCGATCTAGGGTAAAATTAGAGTTAAAAAAATTATAATGATAAACATATTTTGGAGTTATAAATAGTGGCAGAAGCAACGACAGATCTTGTTTCCATAGAATCTCAATCACCAGGAATTTTGCCTGGCATGAGTAGTTTAGAACCATTAAAACAAGTCGGTATTTTATTAGCGATTGCAGCAAGCATAGCTTTGGGTGTTTTTATCGCTCTTTGGTCTAATGATCCACCTATGCGTCCATTACCCAATTTGCAAGCTGAAGCATCAATGGATGTTATTAATTTTTTAGAGCAAAAACAGATAGCGTATAAAGTTGGTACAGATGGAAGAATTCTAGTACCTCAATCTGAATATAAAATGATTCAGATTGAATTGGGTTCTCAAGGTGTTTCCCTACAAGATCAATCCACTATGTCTTACTTGGATAAAGAGGTCGGGTTTGGTGTATCACAAAGGATGGAAAAAGCGAGGCTTTTGCGTAGTCAAGAAATGGAATTGAAAAATACTTTAGAGCAGTTTACTGGCGTGCGAGCCGTTAAAGTCCATTTAGCGATCCCTAAAGAATCATCCTTCATTAAAAACCGTAGAAAACCCAGTGCATCCATCCTATTAAATCTATATTCTCGCGGTGCAATTTCTGATGAAACGAGTAGTTCTATGGTCGATTTAATTGCAGGTAGTATACCCAATTTAGAAAGAGCTCAGGTCACAATAACCGATCAATATGGCCGTCTTTATCACTCGGGGGGAATGTCTAGTAAAGAACAAGATGGCTCTCGTGAGTTAAATATTATCAGAGATCGTCAAGGTGAAATTAAAGAAAGAATTGAACAACTACTAACACCTATTGTAGGAATTGGCGCTTACACAGTGCAAGTTAATGTTGATATGGATTTCACAAGAAAAGAACAAACAATGCAAACATTTAATCCGGATCTTCCTGCGATTAGAAGCGAAAGAACGATAGAAGATACAAGAAATTCAGGAGTAACACAAGGTGTACCAGGAGCGCTTTCAAATCAACCTCCAGGAGCATCAGTTATTCCAGAAACAAATCAAGATGTGGAGGGAAGTAAAAGTAACGCTAATAAAAATCAGCGTCTAGAAGCCGAGAGAAACTATGATTTAGATACAACTATAAGCCATATACTTCCACAGGTTGGGATCATTGATAAAATTAGTGTTTCTATCGGATTAGATTATGTTAAAGCATCTACCAATCAGAGTGAGAGTGCCCAAAATGGCGCGCAAGATGGTGATGCGAATAGTCCAACTAGTGTTGCAAGAAGCAATGAAGAGCTTGATAGAATTAGACGACTTATTCAAGCCAGTATCGGTTTTAATGTACAAAGAGGCGATGTGGTTAGTGTTGAATCTTTTCCATTTGTTTCTGGCGAAATATTACCAGAACCTGAACCCTTGCCTTTTTATGAGCAAACTTTATTTCAAACACTCTTAAAACCACTGGTAGGATTAATACTTGGGATTCTACTAATATTTATGGTGCTAAAGCCGACATTTAATAAACTTTCAAAAGTACCTGTACCTATCAATATGCCAGCTTCAACAAGTGGTAATGAAGCAAATTATGAAAATTTGGGGGGGGAGCTAGGTGGTGATTTAGGCGGCTTAGATACAAATAACAGTATGTTAGACGATCAAATAACCTTAGCAGGAAACGAAAATTTGGAACTGCCACCACCAACGGTTGGTGAAGTGAAAAAACTTGAACAAGCAAAGAATGTTGTTGAAAATAACCCAACGCTTGTCGCGCAATTAGTTAAAGGATGGTTGGAAGAAGATGCCTGAAGAAGCAACTAAAGAAAATAAAGTCGAAAAATTATCTGGGGTTGATAAAGCTGCGGTTTTATTGCTTTCTCTTGGAGAAAATGCAGCTGCCGAAGTTCTTAAACATATGGGTCCTAAAGAAGTACAATTTTTAGGCATGAGTATGGCAAGTTTAAAAAATATTGGCAAAGGCACTGTTGAGGCTGTTGTGGATGAGTTTTTAGAAACTGTAGAGCAACAAACGGGGATTGGAATTGGCACCGAGGACTACATTAGATCAACGCTTAAAAATGCGTTAGGTGACGATAAAGCTAGTGGAATCATTGATCGAATTCTTGCTGGAGCAAATACTAAAGGATTAGATACTTTAAAGTGGATGGATGCACGCTCAGTTGCCGATGTTGTTCGTTTTGAACATCCACAAATACAATCAATTATACTATCTTACTTAGAGCCGGATCAGGCAGCAGAAGTTTTGAAGTTAATGCCTGATAAAGTAAGAGTTGATTTAACTATGAGAATTGCCGCGCTAGAAGCTGTTCAACCGGATGCATTACAAGAATTGAATGACATCATGGAAAGACAGTTTTCTGGCGGTGGAGCTTCCCAGTCAAAAGAAATTGGTGGTATTAAACAAGTTGCTGACATTATGAATTTTATGGATGGTGCTAACGAGGCTATGATCATGGATTCTATAAAGGAAACTGATGAAGAACTTGCACAAGGTATTCAAGATTTAATGTTTGTGTTTGATAATTTGGAATCGGTTGATGATAGAGGTATTCAAACTCTCTTAAGAGAAATTTCAACGGATACTTTAATTGTTGCATTAAAAGCGTGTGAAGAATCAATCAAAGAAAAAATATTTAAAAACATGTCAAAACGAGCCGCCGAATTAATGCGAGACGATCTAGAAGCAATGGGTCCATGTAAATTAAGTGAAGTTGAAGCGGCACAAAAAGAAATTCTAACAATTGCACGTCGATTAGCTGATTCTGGTGAAATTGCATTAGGCGGTAGCGGCGAGGAAATGGTTTAAATCCTTCGTCCTAGTTAACCGCCAAATTAAAAAAATGGTATAACAATTAGAGAAAGTAACCACATGGTTCAAAAAGTAAAGTCAGAGGCTCCCATAAAACTACTGCGCAATGTCGGTAACTATCAAGCTTGGCGAGCACCAGCAATTGATATTGCCGGTGCGAGAGTTTTTAGACAAGAAAGTGAACTGGAAGCTAATGACGATCCAATAGAAGATGAAAAATTAGAAGAATTAATTATAGCCGAAGAATTACAAACAATAAAAGACCAAGCTTACACTGAAGGTTTTGAAAAAGGTCGTAGCGAAGGATTGCAATCTGGTGTTACAGAAGTGGAAAAAAAAATTGGTTTACTTAAAAATATCATAAACGAATTAGAATCACCGCTTAAAAACTGTGGAGAGAATACTGAAAAAGAATTATTAGAGCTTTCATTTTCCATAGCAAAACAAATTTTAAGACGAGAATTAAAGCAAGATCCTACTCAATTAATAGCAATTATTAGAGAATCTTTGCAATTATTACCTATCGGCTCAAAAGATATCCAGGTTTTATTACATCCCGATGATGCCAGTATTATTAGGGAAGCCTTGTCTTTAAATGGATCTGAGCAAGACATTAATGGGAATCATAAGCAAAAGTCTACAGAAAAGAGTTGGTCGTTATTAGAAGAACCATCAATGCAACCAGGTGGTTGTATTATCAAAACGAGTAACTCAAAAATTGATGCATCTATTGATCAACAAATAGCGGTACTTTTTAGCAAGATGATTGACGAGCATAGGACTGCAGAAGTTCGCGAACCAGCTGTAGAAGACTTTGATACACAAAATAAAGAATGAAAAATAAAGTACTAATAATATGGAATCGTCTAATTTGAAAACAGATGAAGATTTTGCCAAATATCTATCCCAATTTAATGAGCCATTAATTAAAGCCAATTCTATTCAGGTTGAGGGGCGTTTAACTCGAATGGTGGGAATGACTCTTGAAGCGGTAGGTTGTCGTGTCAATATTGGAGAACGTTGTTTAGTTGAATCCAGTCTAGGTGGTTTTGAGGAAGCCGAGGTCGTCGGTTTTTCAGATGATAAAATTTTCTTAATGCCAATTGGTCGTATACAAGGGCTTGGTCCTGGAGCTCGTGTTATCCCATGTAATCGAGCAGCAGAATTTCCCGTTGGAAATGAATTATTAGGACGGGTTTTAGATGGTGAGGGAAGACCTTTAGACGGTAAAGGTGAGTTAAACTGTTTTCAAAAACGGCCATTAGTTTCTGAGCCAATCAATCCATTGAATAGGCAACCTGTTAGTGAACCTTTAGATGTTGGCGTTAGAGCTATTAATTCAGTTTTAACGGTTGGACGAGGGCAAAGAATGGGGCTTATGGCAGGCAGTGGCGTCGGTAAAAGTGTTTTATTAGGTATGATGACTAAGTATACGGAAGCCGATATTATCGTTGTAGGATTAATTGGTGAAAGAGGGCGTGAAGTAAAAGAATTTATCGAACAAATTTTAGGTGCAGATGGGATTAAAAGAGCAGTCGTCGTTGCGGTTCCCGCTGATAACTCGCCATTAATGCGCATTCAGGGGGCAATGTCTGCAACCACGGTTGCAGAATACTTTAGAGATCAAGGTAAAAATGTCTTGCTGTTAATGGATTCTCTTACTCGTTTTTGTCAAGCACAGCGAGAAGTTGCATTAGCTATTGGTGAGCCGCCAGCAACAAAAGGCTATCCACCATCAGTTTTTGCATTATTACCACAGCTAGTAGAAAGAGCAGGAAATGGTAACACTGGAGGCGGATCAATCACTGCTTTTTATACCGTTTTAGCGGAAGGGGATGATCAACAAGACCCAATTGTTGATGCCGCCAGAGCTATTTTAGATGGTCATTTAGTATTAAGTCGAGATCTGGCTGACTCTGGGCATTATCCAGCGATTGATATTGAAGCATCTGTAAGCCGTGTAATGACTCAAATTACTTCAGAATCTCATCAAAGTGCAATCCATCAATTAAAAAATATTTACTCACTTTATCAACAAAATAAAGATCTTATTACCGTTGGAGCATACCAAAAAGGTAGCGATCCTTCGCTTGATGAAGCCATTGAATTTATGCCCTATATTAAACAATTTTTAGCTCAAGGAATTGCGGAGTCTGTCGATATGCAAGAAAGTATTAATAAATTAGAAGATATGATGACGCAAACTAGCTAGTTTTGTACTAATGTTAGTACTGATACTAACTGATTGGTATAGCAAGTCGAATAATGGGTTGTCTTGTACGATGATTAGGAATTTCCAATGGCTGCATCAAAAAGACTACGACCAATTAAAAAAATGGCGGACAATACTGAAAAAGATGCCGCTTTAGATTTAAGTGAGTCGATTAAGTACAAACAAGAGCAATTAGACCGACTCAGTCAACTGATTGGTTACCGCGACGAGTACCTAGTCAAAATTGGTGAAAAATCCCAAAGCGGTGTATCTAGCGCACAGTTACAACAGTTTCACCTCTTTCTTAACAAACTTAATCTAGCCATTAATCAACAACGTAAGTCAGTTGAAATCAGTGAAGATAATGTTGGAAATAAACAGGGGGCTTGGCAAAACAAGAATAGCCGAGCGCAAGCCATTGGTAAAGTGATGAGTAATCTTCGATCAAAAGAAAAGATTGAAAGAAATAGAAAAGAGGTCAACCAACTAGATGAATTTACAACTCAATCTTACATTCGAAAATCTAAAATGGCGGTTTAGATTTTTTAATTAATCTAATTATTTGTGCGATAAAAACCGTGAAGTCCTAACCGCTTTCCATCTACACAATTCGCTTGAATATATCTTTCTTTAAATAGAACAAGTATTTACCTAAAAATCTCTCTTACTAGTGAATTATCTGCTATACCTTAATTAGGTAAAATTTCAATCAAAAAAATTATATTAATACTTAGTTTATAAATAAAAGTCTTAGAGAGTAATAAAAGGGATTTAAAAATGACAAATAAAACGACACTTAATCTAGGAAATGCTTTAGATATTGTGCATGTAGGCACTCTCAAACCACGGTTACTATCGGCACTAGAAAAAAAGCCCCATGTCGTTTTAATTGCAGATAAAGTAGAACGTACTGATACGGCTGGTGTACAGCTAATTTATTCTTTTATGCAATATGCTGAGAATAAGGATGTAGTAATATCTTGGCAAAAGCCAAGTGTAAACCTATTAAATACCGTAGCAAAACTTGGAATGAGTACAAGTTTAAAGTTCATTTAAATAAATAGAAAATATTAAGATTAAGAATATAGCTCAGTCGAGAAAGTAGAATTTGAGAATAGATATTTTGTAGCATTATATTTAATGGAGAAAATTAATGACTAGAATACTTGCAGTTGATGACTCTACATCAATGCGACAAATGGTGACTTTTACATTAAAGGCCGCAGGGTTTGAGGTGGTAGATGCTGAAGATGGCGTAAAGGCGTTAGCTCTAGCCAAAAGTTCAAAGTTTGACGTTGTGGTAACGGATGTCAATATGCCAAATATGGATGGTATTACTTTATGCGGTGAACTACGGAAACTTCCTAATTTTAAGTTTACGCCTATTTTAATGTTAACCACCGAATCATCTGGTGATAAAAAACAAGCGGGAAGAGCTGCTGGTGCTACGGGGTGGATAGTTAAACCGTTTAATCCAGAGCAACTACTGGCGACTGTAAAAAAGGTAGTTGGATAGTTTTGAAGAAAAGCTTTCGCAACCCTTTTAAAGTTACGCCAATTAGATTTTAAAGGTTCAATCAATGGAAATCGATTTCAGTCAATTTCATGCTGTATTCTTTGAAGAAAGTTTTGAAGGTCTTGATGTGATGGAGCAAGAGCTTCTTAATCTTGAAGAAGATACTGACCTAGAAAATGTAAACACAATCTTTAGAGCGGCTCATTCGATTAAAGGTGGAAGCGCTACCTTTAGTTTTTCTCAAGTAGCAGAGTTTACTCATGTTATGGAAACTTTATTAGATGAAATGCGCGATGGTAAACGAGGTATCACTCGAGAAATTATTGATCTACTTTTAAAATCAGTTGATTGCTTAAGGGGAATGCTAAACAAATTACAAGATGGTGATGATGTGAATAATGACTATATTGAGTTAGTTGATTACTTTAATCAGTTACTTTCAAATGAATCAAGTGAGAGTTCGAACGAAAATAAACAAATACCTAATGATAATGGAGTGCCCGCTACTACAGAATTAAATGAAGCACATGACAATACAGAACATGGTTTTTTAATTAAGTTTGTACCAGAGAATTATATTTTACAAACGGGCAATGAACCACTTCGTATGTTCAAAGAACTTGAAGGGTTAGGTGGGTTGACGGCTAAAGCAGATTTAAGCAAAGTACCATCTTTTGATGAACTTGATCCTGAATTATGTTTTATTTCATGGGAATTACAATTAGAGACTAAAGAGCATGAAGCTGATGTTAAAGAAGTCTTTGAATGGGTTGAAGATGATTGTTTATTAGAACTGAAAGTGTTGTCTAATAAATCAAAATTAGACATTGAAAAAAACATTATCGACTCTAAATTTACTGAAGAGGCGTTACAAACCAAGCCTAACTCGAACTCTAGATTGGAAATTGAATCAAATAAAATAATTTCTAATGCAAAAAACCTCATTCCTATCAAGAAAAAAAATGAATCCGTTAAAAATACAAAAAAATCTAGTTCAAGTGCGTCAATTAGAGTCGGGATCGATAAAGTCGATACCCTTATCGATCTGGTTGGAGAATTAGTTATTACCCAATCAATGCTAGGAGAATTAGGTGATAATTTTGATGTTAGTAAAATAGAACAGTTAGTAGCAGGTCTTAGAGAATTAGAGTCTAACACTAGAGAGTTACAAGAAAGTGTTATGCGGATCCGTATGTTACCAATTGGGTTTGTTTTTAATAGAATGCCTAGGATGGTAAGAGATCTCTCTGCACAGCTAGGAAAAAATATTGAATTAATTATTAAAGGTGAAGATACAGAGTTAGATAAAACTGTCATGGAACAAATTGGCGATCCACTGACTCATTTAGTTAGAAATGCGCTTGATCATGGTATTGAGTCAAATGAGACGAGAGAAAATAATGGTAAACAAGACGCTGGAAAAGTAACCCTGAATGCATTTCATCAAGGCGGAAATATTATTATTGAGATTGAAGATAATGGTGGCGGTATTAATCCAGATATTATTTACAGAAAAGCGGTAGAAAAAGGACTTGTTGAAGATGGTATAGAAATTCCAGAAGAACAAATTATAGGTTTAATTATGGAACCAGGGTTTTCAACAGCAGAGGTTGTTAGTGATGTCTCTGGTCGAGGAGTTGGTTTAGATGTTGTTAAACGAAACATTAATAATTTAGGTGGTAGTGTTGATATTAGTTCAGAAGTTGGTAAGGGTACAAAGTTTACTATAAGGCTACCACTAACCTTAGCCATATTGGATGGTCAATTAGTTCGCTCAGCGAATGAAGTTTACGTTATACCTCTAGCGTCTATTGTTGAATCAATTCCATTGAGTGGAATCAAGATTACAAAGATTGCTGGTGATATGCCCGTTTACAAAAATGGTAACGAGTATATTCCAATTATTGATTTAAGAAATGAGTTTGAAATTAAAACAGAAAAACAATCAACTAATGATGGTTTAATTGCAATAGTAGAAGGTGAGAATAGAAAAATTGCGATTAAGATTGATGAGTTACTTGGTCAGCAACAAGTTGTTATTAAAAGTTTAGAGAGTCACTACAAATGTATTCAAGGTGTTTCAGGAGCAACTATTTTAGGTGATGGACGAGTGTCACTCATTCTGGATATAGTAGGTTTGTCTAAACGCTCTTCAGAAAGGGCAAATAGCAGTCGAGAAAAAGTAGCATAGTTTTTTTTGTAAAGGAAAAGGAAATAGTTATGAGTGCAGGGCTACACGATATTCTTCAGCAACAAAGTAATGATACGACAGCTTTTGAAATGCAGGATAGTGAAGACAATAAAGGTAGTCAGTTTTTAAGTTTTGATGTTGGTGGTGAAGAGTTCGCCGTAAATATATTAAGTGTACAAGAAATACGCGGTTGGGATAGTCCAACGTTTTTACCTAATGCTCCTGTTTATATAAAAGGAGTACTAAATTTACGTGGAACAATTGTGCCAGTAATGGATTTACGCAATCGATTTAGCTTTAAGAATGTTAATTATTCAGATACAACCGTTGTTGTAATTCTGAAAGTCGCTATGGGTGATAAGGAAAGATTAATGGGTTGTGTAGTTGATGGCGTTTCAGATGTATTTAACTTTCAAGAATCAAATATTTCAGAAGTTCCAGATTATGGAAGCGGGATAGATCCAAGATTTACCGCCGGCGTTATGACAGTTGACGATCATGCTGTAACACTTTTAGAATTAAATAATCTACTGAATTTGGATTTAATTAATCATCCTTACACAGGAGTATCGCATGGTTGAAACCGTTGAAAAATCCATAACTTCTGATACAAGTTATGAAAATATAGAACAACAGTTTTTAACCTTTATGATGGGTAAAGATGAATATGGTGTTGATATTCTTGCGGTGCAAGAAATCCATATTTGGGTAGAACCTCGACCCATGCCAAATACACCAGATTACATTCGAGGAGTTATTGATTGGCGCGGAACAATTGTCCCAATTATTGATTTAAGAGTACGGTTTAACTATCCAGAAGCAACTTATACGGCAACAACGGTTGTTATCATTTTACAAACAAAAATGGCGAATAGTGAGCAAGTTTGTATTATAGGGATAGTCGTTGATGGTGTTGCAGATGTTTATGACGTTAACTTAGAGAATCTAAAAAAAGCTCCCAGTCTCGGTAACAATATTGATACAAAGTACATTAAAGGTATTACCAAAATTGAAGACTCAATGATTATTATTTTGGATATAGAAAAGCTAATCAATTTAGAAGAGTTAACGACTTAGCTTAATACTAACTGAGATAATTGAAGTAACTTAAAGATGAACACAGATACAGAAGAAAATGATTTTAACCTTATAAATACCTGTAATAATTCAAGTGAAGGATCTAACATGAACAATGACACAGATGAACAATTAAATGCTATGTTAGCGCAAGCTACCGACTCATCCGAAACCGCAATGATGATGGTCGATCGTGATTTAAAGATAACTTATCTTAATCCAGCCACAAATAAATTGTTGTCTGAATTAGAGGCAACTTTAAAAGAAATTTGGAGTGATTTTAGTTGTGATAATAACTACATGATGGGTAAATGTATTGATGACTTTCATGCTAATCCAGCACATCAGCGCAAAATATTAGACGATCCAGCGAACCTTCCTTATCAAACTAATATTAAATTAGGTGAAAAAATAGTTCGTTTAAATGTTGCTGCAATTATGGATGCCAATGGCGAATATGTCGGTTCAAGTTTAGAGTGGGCGGATATTACCGAGCAAGTGGCCGCGGATAATGCGATTGCGAGAATGCAAGGTGCGATGGCAGGCTCAGCGACTGCAACGATGATGGTGGATAGAGATTTTTTGATAACCTACATGAACCCAGCGACAGAAAAACTGTTGGAGTCTTTAGAACCAGTAATGAAGAATATATGGTCAGATTTTAAAGCTGATAGAGATTACATGATGGGTAAATGTATTGATGATTTTCACAGAAACCCGGCACATCAACGTAAGATATTAGACGATCCAAATAACCTTCCTTATCAAACTAATATTAAATTAGGCGACCAAACCGTTAGGCTTAATGTTGCTGCAATAATGGATAATACTGGTGAGTATGTAGGTTCAAGTTTGGAGTGGGAAAACGTTACCGTACAAGTTAACGCACAAGTTGAAATTGGGCGGTTAGTCTCTGCTACTCAAGGAATGTCAACTAACTTAATGATGGCAGATGAAAATGGTATTATAAATTATATGAATCCTTCTTTAGAATCTATGTTATATAGAAGAGAAAAAACAATACAGATCGTGTTGCCTAATTTTTCTGTTGCTAAGTGTGTAGGAACTAATTTCGATAGCTTTCATAAAAATCCGGCTCATCAACGTAATCTACTAAAACCTGAAAACCTTCCTTATAGTACTCAGATATCTTTAGGTGATTTAACTTTTGGTCTATCCGCCATTGCGCTTTTTGATGAAGAAAAAAATCATTTAGGAACGGCTGTTCAGTGGACAGATGAAACTGAAGTTGTTAACGCTCAAAAGCAAGTAGAAAACCTAATTAATGATGCTGTACAAGGAAAATTAGATACGAGGATTGATGCTGATGAATTTGATGGTTTTATGAAAAACTTATCTGAATCAATTAATACCATGCTCGACACTGTTGGTGAACCATTAACTAATTGCCAATCTGTATTAGTAGAAATGGCTGCCGGTAATTTACAAAAAAATATGGATGGTGAATATTCAGGCCAATTTAAAGAGCTACAAACAGCTATTAATACAACCTTAGAAAACTTAAGAAATATGGTTGGCGAAATTATGGAAGCCTCAAGCCATGTTTCAACATCGTCTCGGGAAATTTCACAAGGTAATACTGATTTAAGTCAACGTACTGAAGAGCAAGCTTCTAGTCTAGAACAAACGGCTTCTAGTATGGAAGAGCTAACTTCAACAGTTAAAGAAAATTCCGATGCTGCTAAAAAAGCGAATAGCCTTAGTGAAACTACTATGAAACAAGCTGAGTCGGGAGGAGAAGTTGTTGAGCAAGCAGTTATTGCAATGAAAGAAATTAACAATGCATCAAGAGAAATTTCTGACATCATTGGTGTGATTGATGAAATAGCTTTTCAGACTAATTTATTAGCACTGAATGCGGCAGTTGAAGCCGCCAGAGCCGGTGATCAAGGGCGTGGATTTGCAGTAGTTGCCGCAGAAGTTAGAAACTTAGCTCAGCGAAGCGCAAGCGCAGCGAAAGACATTAAAAAATTAATTAGCAACAGTGTGGATAAAGTTAATCAAGGTACAGAGCTTGTTAACGACTCTGGACAAAAACTTTCAGAAATAGTTGAATCAGTACGTAATGTTACTGGTTTGGTTGGTGATATAGCTAATGCTAGTTTACAACAATCAAATGGTATACAAGAAGTTAATCAAGCGGTTACACAAATGGATGCTATGACCCAACAAAACTCAGCACTAGTTGAAGAAGCTGCAGCTGCAGCAGAAGCTTTAACTGAACAAGCTGGGAATATGTTAGAGCTAATGAGTTTCTTTAAAACTGGCAGTGAAAGCGGTGTTAAAAATGAAAAAATCATGAGTCCCATCAAACAAACGAAGACCAGTAAAAAAGCTGTTTCAGATGATGAGTGGGAAGAATTCTAGAACATAAAAATTAGAATGTGTTATAGGGAGATAAAACTCAAATGTTAATAGTGGAAGCCGCTCAAAAGGTTAGAGAGTTTGAATATACTCAAAAAGACTTTCAAAGAATAGTTAACATCATTTACAAAGTTTCTGGTATTAGCTTGTCAGCCAGAAAAGAGGATATGGTGTATTCTCGATTGGGACGTCGGTTACGTGCTAATGGTTTAAATCGCTTTTGTGATTATTTAGATTTTGTAGCAAAAGACAAGGTAGAGCAAAAAGCATTTGTTAATGCTCTCACTACAAATTTAACTCACTTCTTCAGAGAAGAGCATCACTTTGATTACCTCAACGACGTTCTATTTCCAGAAATATTTGTCAAATCAGCAAAAAGAATTCGTTTTTGGTCTGCTGGTTGCTCAACAGGCGAAGAGCCATATACACTAGCTATGATTTGGGAGCATTTAAAGGACAAGCCTTCCAATATTGATTTTAAAATATTAGCGACAGATTTAGATACAAATGTCATTGATACGGGGAAAGAAGGAATTTATTCTGTCGATAAACTAGTACCTGTAGCCAATGAGTATTTAAAGTGGTTCAGTCAAACAAAAGATTGTACCACAAACCAAAAACAAGTTGATCCGATACTTAAAGAACCAATTGCCTTCAAGCAACTTAATCTTATGCAAGAATGGCCAATAAAAGGACCATTTCAATTAATCATTTGTCGAAATGTCCTCATTTATTTTGATAAAGAAACTCAAAAAAAACTCATTAAACGTTATTATGATCTGCTTGAGCCGGGTGGTTGTTTAATTTTAGGTCATTCAGAAAGTTTAGGAGATAATCGTAATCTGTTTGAAGCAAAAGGTAAAACAATTTTTAGAAAACTTGCTCATAGGGAGTTTGAACATAGGAACTTGGAATAATGGCTGTAGGCTATAACCGTGACAACTTGCCTTCATGTTGGCAAGAGTTTAACCATATTAATCGATATTGGGATAAACATACTGAAATGCCAACGGCTAAAATATTACCTGGTGAGTTTTATGTAACGGGTCATAATGAAGCAATCACCACAATATTAGGTTCTTGTATATCAGCTTGTATTAGAGATCCTAAAGCTGGAATTGGTGGTATGAACCATTTTATGTTACCGATAAGTAACTCGGCTAGTTCAATTGAGATGGCTGATGCGGCTAGATACGGTAACTTTGCAATGGAACAAATGATCAATGATATTTTACGAAATGGTGGAAAAAGAGAAAATTTAGAAATAAAAATATTTGGTGGTGGGCGTGTTATGCGTGGTGTAACAGATGTCGGGAAAAAAAATATTAGTTTCGTCAAAGAGTACATAGAGCTAGAGAAATTAAAATTGCTTGCCGAAGATATCGGCGGACAATATCCTCGTAAAGTGATGTACCACCCTAAGACGGGTAAAGTAAAGATGAAAAAATTGATTAATCAACATAATAAAACCGTTGAAACAAGAGACGAAAGCTATTTTGATAAGATAACACATCAAGAAAATACAGGTGATATAGAATTATTTGGTTAGAGGTTTAAGGCTTATAGAGGTTCAGATCGTGAACGGCTCATATTAGTATTAGGTACATAAGGGGCAAAATAGATTGACACGAGGGAAGTAATAAATGAAACAGGAAAAATCAGACAAAATAATAAAAGTTCTCATCGTTGATGATTCGGCATTTATTCGCGTTTTATTAACTGAAATACTAGAGAGTTCACCAAATATTCAAGTGATTGCGACGGCAGAAGATCCGATTGATGCAAGAGAAAAAATCAAAAAACACACTCCAGATGTGATTACTCTTGATGTTGAAATGCCAAAAATGGATGGCATAACTTTCCTGAGAAATATTATGCGATTACGCCCAATGCCAGTTATTATGGTTTCAACTTTAACTCAAGCTGGCGCCGAAACAACTCTAGAGGCTTTAGAGTATGGGGCATTTGATTTTATTGGTAAACCTAGAAATGATGTAAAAAACAAATTAACGGAACTCGCGGATGAGTTAATCAGTAAAGTGATTGCCGCAGCAAACTGTAATATCTTTGCTCTAGAGAAAAGAGATATTGCATCAAACATTAGCTCTAGTAAAGTTAATAATTGTCCTTATAAATTAATAACGATAGGCGCATCAACGGGCGGTACCGAAGCTATCAGAGAAATTATTAGTCAGCTACCCTTAGGTTTGCCCCCAATTGTTATGTCACAGCATATACCTGCAACCTTTTCTACATCTTATTCAAAACGTCTTAATCGAGAGTCAGTTATTAGTGTCAGGGAAGTTCAGTCTTCTACTCGTTTGGAGTCTGGTTTCGCTTATTTGGCTCCAGGTAGCCACCACTTGATTATAAAAAAGAAAGATGGTCATTTTTGGGCCGTTCTTAATGATGGCGAGAAAGTAAACCGTCATAAACCTTCAGTCGATGTGATGTTTAATTCAATAGTTGATTTAGGTGAACAAGATTGTTTAGGGATTGTTTTAACCGGTATGGGGAAAGATGGTGCTAAAGGTCTAAAAGCACTCAAAGATATTGGCGCAACGACCTTTGTACAAGACGAAGAAACTAGTGTTGTATGGGGAATGCCCGGTTCAGCAGTCAAAGAGGGGGGGGTTGATCGTATTTTACCACTTGGAGAGCTTGCTCAAGCTATTATTACGAGTAAATAAATTTCGATTTAACGCATAATATTCTGGCAATTTTTTCTTTTTGCACTATCCTTAGCATGACGTGTCATTTTAACAAATGTCTTTATTAATAACATTTTGATATAAAAAAGATAGTGAGCTTTCTAATTAGAGGCTCTATACAAGAATTTTTCGAAATGTAAGGTAATAAGAAATTGGTAATGTCAATGATACAAATAAAGAAAGTAATAATATTAACGGTTAAATAATAAGGGGCAATCTATGTCTGTCGTTTCAAATTCTTCCTCGGATGGAAAATCATTGACTATTACTGTCGATGGTCGATTTGATTTTAGTGCACATCAAGCATTTAGAGATGCTTATGAAAAAATTTCACCTGTTCCAGCGGATATTCTAGTCGATATGCGAGGAACAACCTACCTCGATAGTTCAGCATTAGGAATGTTATTGTTATTACGAGATCATTGTGGTGGTGACTCATCCAATATTTCCCTCAATAACTGCAGTGAAGACATTCGGAAAATTCTCACCATATCAAATTTTGAACAATTATTTAAAATCCCATAAAATAGAACATTAAATAGAATTATAAGCTATCTTAATTCGTTTAGTGTTCTTATTAACCGAGTACTCAACCTAAACTTCTAATGAGCGGGATAACATTTTGAAGCTATTAATTGCGGATGATAATAATACAGAAAGACTAATTCTTGCTCGGGTTTTACAGAACTTGGGACATGAAGTTATTCAAGCTGAAAATGGACTAGTTGCTATAGAAAAATTCAAAACAGAAAAGCCTGATTTAGTGTTTTTAGATGTAATGATGCCTGAATTAGATGGTTATGAAGTGGCTACGGAGATAAAGCCATACAAAGATAAGAAATGGTTTCCAATTATTTTTCTTACAAGCCTAACAGAAGCAAGCGATCTTGCTAAATGCATTGATGTAGGCGGTGATGACTTTGTATCTAAACCTATAAATAAGGTAATTATTAAGGCAAAGGTTGAAGCTTTTGAACGACTGGTTAATCTTTATAATACAGTGGCAAAACAACAAGACAAAATTAGAATATATAATGAACACTTAATCCAAGAGCAAGAAGCGGCTAAAAAGGTATTTAATAATGTAGCCCATAGAGGATGTTTAGATAGTGAATATATCAACTATCATCTATCTGCGATGTCAATATTCAATGGCGATTTAATGCTAGCTATGGTGTTGCCGACAGGTGCATTGAGAGTTATGTTAGGTGATTTTACTGGGCATGGATTACCCGCAGCCATTGGCGCATTACCTACCTCAGAAATTTTCTACAGCATGTCAAAAAAGGGTTTCTCACTTGAAGATCTAATTAAAGAAACTAACACACGTCTTTATAATATTTTACCTAGAGGGGTATTTTGCTGCTGCGTTATTGCTGATATAGATCCTGCGGACAAGCAGATAAAAATTTGGAGTGCAGGTGCCCCCGATTCATATTTAATTGATAAAAAAAATGAAGAAGTTACGTTGTTACATTCATCTCATTTGCCGTTAGGTATTTTATCACCTAATGCATTTAGTGCAAAATTTCAAAGCTATAGTTTTACTGAAAATCATAAATTGATAACCGCAACTGATGGAATTATAGAATCTCCAAACGCAGATGATAAAATGTTTGGAGAAAAACGTATACTCGATTATATCAATGAACATATTTGTTCAGAAAATATCTGTGATGGTTTGATTGAAGAAGTTGAAGAGTATATGGGTGAAAACGGGCAAGACGATGATTTAAGTCTGTTAGAAGTTTCTTTCCCTGATACTGTTGAAAGCACTCAATTAACAAAATCAACTGAGCAAAATAAGACAAGAGGAACGGCTGACTCGGAATTTATATTAAAGTTGAGAGGGCAGTCGCTTAGTGAATTTGATCCTATACCACTATTTTTACAAACTATTCTTGAGTGTAATGAATTGTTGCCACATAGAACTCGAATTTTCACAGTATTAACTGAATTGTATAATAATGCACTTGACCATGGCGTATTAGGGCTAGACTCAACTTTAAAAAATAGCAGTCAAGGATTTGCAGAATATTACCGACAACGTGCAGATGGATTGATTTCTTTAACAGACGATTTTATTAAAGTGAGCGTTGATCATCATCCCACTAAGAGTGGTGGTAAGTTGATTTTTATTATTGCTGATAGTGGAAAGGGTTTTGACGTTGAAAAAATAATGAATCGAGGTAGTCAAGACTATAGTGGGCGGGGTTTACCTCTATTATTGAAGCTTTGTACGAGTGTTGATTATCTAGATGGTGGAACCAAAGTTAAAGCCATATATGAGTGGGATGAAGATGATATCCCAGAATAGATTTAGTAAAATAGTTATAGAAAAATTATAGTTATAAAAGCATAATCCCATAATTTAATAATAAACGACATATTTGAGATTTATATGAGTAATGTAATTGATGTTGGAACATTAGAAAGTCTTGCTGAAATCATGGGTGATGATATGGGGATGTTGTTAGAAACCTATATTGATGATTGCTCGGGAAAGGTAACTTCAATTTGCGAAATGAACCTTGCTACTCAACAAGACGATATTTTTAAAATGGCACACAGTTTAAAAGGCAGTAGTAATAATGTGGGTGCTACTGAATTTGCAGATTATTGTGCTGAGGTTGAAAGATTAGCGAGAGCGGGTAGCTTAACCGACAATGATTTTAATCCTGAAACTATTCAGTCATTTTTTGAACGAGCTGTAAATGAACTAAAAACATACTATTTATAAAATTCTTAGAATGAGCCAAATAATAGATTAAGTTCTTCAATTCTACTTAATATCTCTTCAAGGAATATTGTTCATATCGGCATATATAAACGCACTCTTGTAAGTAAATATCACAATAAAAATACTTGGTATCTGTTTTGCTATTAAGTAGTACTTATTTTATTGTTAGAAATAACACGTTATTTGGTATAACCAAAAATATGATATCTAATTCTTTAATTTTGAATGAAAGTGAATCCTTTAATTCTAATACAAATTCGAACAGAAAGTCTTTAAACACTAAAAACACAGTGTTAGGTGATAGTGCTTTAATAGGTTCTATTCAAATGTTAGAAGCTAAAGGCGGAAAAAGTAGTGAATTCTTCACGTTTAATGAGTACATGGAAGTCGTTGCAGATGTGAAGGAATTAAAGTCTAAAGACGTTAATATCAACATACTTCCACAAGACGGCAATCAATTTCCGCTTATTGGTATGGGTGTTGCCATTGATACTAAAAATGAGTTAGATGAAAGTGTTGTATGTATTCAACCATTTGATTTACAAAAGAATGAAAATATTCAAATTTTTAGAATGAAAGATACACTATTAGTGATTTCAGATATTAATGAAAAATTTACTACGAACAACGTTGCTATAATTAATGACAAAGAAACTTCAATATCTGTAAATAAGTACTTAAAAGAAGATTTATCAGTAATGGAAAAGCTAATTAATTTAGATGTATCAAAAACAACTCAAGAATCACCTTTAGTGGATAAGATTAATATAGAATTTATGGATAAAGAACAAATGGAGGTTTTGACTAGAAATATCATTTCTGACGAGGAAGGTATGCTTTTTAAAGACCAAGGCATCAATAAAAAAGAACGTTTAGTTGTCCCACCACAAGCTAGTGTTAATTTACTAAAAATAGCAGAAATTTCAAAGCTAGATTTAGAGAGAGTATCACGTGTAAACCAATTTTCAGTTGATGGTGTGAAAATAGATATTAGTGATAGCAGTCAATTAACTTATTTCAATACTAATATTAAACCAGTAACCGATCAAAACCTAACATATGAACCAACACTATTTAAGCAACCACTTAATACCAATGGACAGTTTTCTAATGGTCTGGGAGTTAGAATTCAATGGATGTTACAGCAAGCGTTATCAAGTGCAGAAATAATGCTAGATCCGCCAGAATTAGGCCCTCTCAACGTGAAAATAGTGCAAGCTGGAAATGAGGCTAATATTATATTTCAAGCTCATACTCCTCAAGGTAAAGAAGCCATTGAAGATAATTTAACTAAACTTAAAGAAATGCTTTTATCACAAGGCATAAGTTTGGGAGAAACTGAAGTTCAACAAAAACAAAATGAGAGTCAAACGGATGAAAAAACTAAGAATAAAGCGGCTCAAACACAAATAGATGATTCGGAAAATAATGATGGTAACGTTATCAGCGATTCACTAAAAAATCATACACATACCTCACTTCTAGATACCTATATTTAAACAAGTTTTTCGTCACCTATTTATTAAACACTCTAAAATATAGATGGCAACTTCTGATCCTTACCTTAGGGGTCTAATCTATACTTATTTTGTGAACGTCAAATTAATGACAATAGTGTTATGGTAAATATTATTGAATTCATAAGTGTTTGAATATTAAAGGTAAAACTCTTCTTGTCATACTGGTATCAATATTGCTTATCAATAATAATCGAATGATATATTATTAATAGCTAATTAATTTAACCGGAGCCATATATGGCAAATGATGATACAGATCTAGAAAATGATGTAGACCTAGAAAATGATGTAGACCTAGAAAATGATGTAGATGATGAAGAGGGGGCAAAAGGTGGTAGTAAAAAGCTCATTATAATCATTGCGGCAGTTTTATTAATTGGTGGTGGTGCCGCTGCTTTTTTCTTTATGGGGGGAGATCCTGAGGAACCCGTTGAAGGTGAAGTTGTAGAAGAAGTCGTTGAGGCTAGAGAAGCAATTTATGTTGGTGTTCCAAATGCAATTACGGCTAATTTACCTGGTGGTAAACGTGCGAGGACGGTGCAAATTAAAATGTCCTTTCTTGTTAGAAGTGATGAAGCAAAAACAAATGTAAGAACCCATATGCCCCAACTAAAAAATGATGTGTTGATGCTTGTGAGTCAGAAGAATGCAGATGAATTAAAACTTCCTGAAGGTCGACAAAAACTACAACAAGAAGCACTCGAAACGGTACAAAAAACGTTGACCAAATTAGTTAAAGATCCGACAGTAGAAAAAGTTCTATTTGTTAGTTTTGTAATGCAATAATATTTTGTAATAGACAGATTTTTGGTTGTGGAATAATACTTATCCATTTTAAATAAACGCTTTAATAAAGGATCGGAATGTCAGATTTACTAAGTCAAGATGAGATAGATGCATTACTCCATGGAGTAGATGATGGTGATGTCGAAATTGAAGAGGATTCGCTCGATGCGGGCGAGGCTCGATCTTACGATTTTTCATCTCAAGATAGAATTGTTCGTGGTCGTATGCCATCTCTGGAATTGGTCAATGAACGATTCGCAAGACATATGCGGATCAGTCTTTTTAATATGATGAGACGGAGTGCGGAAATATCAGTAAATGGTATTCAGATGATTAAATTCAGTGAATACATTCATAGTTTGTTTGTACCCACTAGTTTGAATATGGTAAAAATAAAACCTTTAAGAGGAACCGCTCTTTTTACATTTGAAGCTAAGTTAGTCTTTATTTTAGTTGATAATTTTTTTGGTGGGGACGGGCGATTTCACACCAAAATCGAAGGAAGAGAATTCACTCCAACAGAGCGCCGAATTATTCAAATATTACTTGACCAAATTTTTATTGATTTAAAAGAAGCATGGACACCTGTATTAAAAGTAGATTTTGAATATATGGATTCGGAAGTTAATCCAGCAATGGCAACCATTGTTAGTCCTTCAGAGGTTGTTTGTGTTTGTAGTTTTAATATTGAGTTAGATGGAGGAGGTGGCGCGTTTCATATGACGATCCCCTACTCAATGTTAGAGCCTATTAGAGAAAAATTAGATGCTGGAATTCAGAGTGATAGTGATGAAGTAGATGAGCGTTGGACGGACACTTTGAAATATGAAGTAATGAGTGCCAATGTTGAGCTAGCGACTAATTTAACAGATGTCGAAGTTAGTTTAAAAGATGTTATGGACTTTAAAGAAGGCGATATTATTCCTATTGAAATGCCAGAAGAACTTGTGGTAAATGCTGGTGGAATGCCATGTTTTAGAGCGAAATATGGTGAATCTAATGGCAATATGGCAGTGAAAATTATAGAAGAAATATCGCGTGACCACATAATGAAGTCGATGCTTGAGCAATAAGAAATCAATTAAATAATAAATGCCAAAAGAATCACTGAGGAAACTAATAAATGTCTGATGAAAATACTGATAACCAAGATGCAGGGGAAGATTGGAATGCTGCAATGGAAGAGCAAAATGACTTAGAGTCTAAAAATAGCTTGGACGCTACAAAGGTTTCACCGGATAGCTTGAGTGAATCTAATACGATAGAAGGATCACTTCAAGAAGGTAAGCTTGATGTAATTTTAGATATCCCCGTATCACTTTCTATGGAAGTAGGTAGAACACAAATAGCAATCAGAAATCTTTTGCAGCTAACGCAAGGTTCTGTGGTTGAACTTGATAGGCTTGCGGGAGAGCCACTTGATGTGATGGTTAACGGTACTTTAATTGCCCACGGAGAAGTTGTTGTAATAAACGAAAAATATGGCATACGCTTAACTGATGTTATGAGCCCTCAAGAACGAATTAAGAAATTGAGTTAATGAAAGCTATTAAGTTGAAAATATATTTTGTAATCAAATTTTTGTTTATTAGTATTTTAGTTGCCGTAAATGCTGTTGCAGCCGAAAAAGAAAAGAACACCTATTTGCAATCAACTCAAGATCCTATAGATAGCCTTTTGCCTATGCTTGGTGGGTTATTAGTTATCGTCATTTTTATTTTCTTCTTAGCCTATCTATTTAAACGTTTTAGCAATCTCAATAGCGGAACTAGACTAATTAATGTTGTTGAAAGTTACGCAATTGGTCATAAAGAAAAATTAGCTATTATTCAAGTCAAAGATGAATGTTTTTTAATTGGCGTTACCGCTAATTCAATTAATTCGATAGGGAAATTAGATGCATCACAAATAAATGAAACCATTAATACTAATGATTACCAAGAAAAAGGTAAAGCTAGTTTTGCACCAATAATTGCAAAATTCATGTCAGGAAAAATGACCGCAGAAGTAGTGGATAAAAAGAAAATGTCGGCGAAAAAAAATGAAAAATAAAAAATACAACTTAAAGTGGTTATTCTCATTATTTCCCTTAGTGCTAATAATATTATCTTCTGTTGCACAAGCAGAAACTGGTTTACCTATTTTATCCGTCACTACTAACGAATCTGGTAATCAACAATATAGCGTCACACTTCAGATTTTAGGGTTAATGACGCTACTAACCTTCCTGCCTGCTATCATTATGATGATGACTTCATTTATTAGAGTGACGGTTGTTTTTAGCATATTGAGGCAAGCACTTGGTATGCAGCAAACACCTTCTAATCAAATAGTTATTGGTTTAAGTTTGTTTTTAACATTTTTTATTATGGCTCCCGTAATAGAGGAGGTTAATAATTCAGCAATACAGCCCTACTTAAATGAAGATATCAATGCACTAAAAGCATTTGAAAATGCAAAAAAACCATTTGCACAATTTATGTTTGGGCAAATTCGAGAGTCAGATTTGATTCTATTTATGGATCTGTCTGGAACAGAATCCTTGCAAGAAGATGAGATGCCACCGTTTCAAGTGCTTGTACCTTCTTTTATAATTAGTGAATTGAAAACTGCTTTTCAAATTGGTTTTCTACTTTTTATTCCATTTCTAGTCATTGATCTAGTCGTTGCGAGCATTTTAATGGCCATGGGTATGATGATGTTGTCACCTTTAATTATTTCTTTACCATTTAAAATTATGCTTTTTGTATTGATTGATGGTTGGGCATTAGTTGTGGGTACTTTAGCCAATAGTTTTACGTGATCATTTTAGAAAATATATCAAAACACACTCATAGGGAAAATAAACGATGTCTCCAGAAGTAGTAGTAGAAGTATTTAGAGGAGCCCTTTTTCTAATCATAACTATTGTTTCTGCGGTTGTGGTTCCTGGTTTAATTATTGGTTTAGTGGTCGCAATTTTTCAAGCTGCCACGAGTATCAACGAGCAAACACTTTCATTTTTACCTCGTTTAATAATGACATTATCAGTGCTTATTTTTATGGCAAATTGGATTTTTTCTACGCTTATCGGTTTTACTACTGAATTATATTTATCTATTCCAGAATTAATTGGTTAGAAAATGAATTTAGATGCAGAGCAAATATTAGTCTTATTAAGCTCTTATATCTTGCCATTCTCTAGACTGTCTGGTTTTTTAATGGTGTTAACTATTATTAGTTCGAAAAGTATTTCACCTAGATTTCGTTTGCTTCTTGCTGTCTCAATAACGATTGTCGTTGTACCCAATTTGCCCGATTATACCAGTCATAATAATTTACTTTTTGGAGGTGCTGGTGATAATCCATACTCAATGCTAACACCAAAAGGTTGGCTGTTAGTTATAGAGCAAACACTGATTGGGATCGCTCTTGGTTTTGTATCTAGACTTTTAATGGAAACCTTTGTTATAGCGGGTCAAATAATTGCAATGCAATCAGGATTAGGTTTTGCATCACTGGTTGATCCAGCTAATGGAAACACGGTTCCAGCATTAGGACAGTTTTATTTGATGATGACGACTTTAATGTTTTTAGGTGCAGATGGTCATCTACTAATGATCCGTTTAGTCGTTGAGAGTTTTACATCTTTTCCAATTGGCTCATCAATGGATATCTATGCGATGTTTTATGAGCTAGTTGATTGGACGAAAATGATTTTTTCTGCGGCTCTATTGATGTCACTTGTTTCTATGGCGTCATTACTAATTGTTAATTTAACTTTTGGTGTAATGACCCGAGCAGCTCCACAGATTAATATTTTTGCAGTTGGTTTTCCGTTAACTTTAGTGGCAGGTCTTATTTTAATTTGGTCAAATTTAGTTTATTTAATGCCACATTTTGATCGTCAATTAAATAAAGCAAATGAAGTTATGTGCCACATGGTTAATCTAGATTGTTAAATGAGAATTAAATATGGCTGATAGTGATTCAGGTGAAAAGGAAGAAGACGCAACGCCCAAACGTCAACAAGAGGCAAGAGATAAAGGACAAATAGCGCGTTCAAAAGATTTAACGACGGCTATGTTACTAATGACAGCTGCGGCTACACTATCAATTTACTCTTCCGATATTGGTAGAAAAATGGGCGATCTTGCGGTCGCGGCATTTACACCTGACAGAAAATATATTTTTAATACTACTCATATGATGAGTGCTGGTGGGGAATTATTAATGGAGGCTGTTTACGCTGTAGGTCCTTTTTTTATGGTGTTATTTGTAATAGCTCTATTGTCTCCAATGATGTTAGGAGGTATGGCGTTTAGTTCAAAAGCCTTAGCGCCAAAAATGAGCAAAATGTCAATATCTAAAGGTTTGAAAAGAATGTTTGGCACGCAGGCTTTGGTAGAACTACTAAAAGGGATCGCTCGTGTTAGTGTGGTTTTTTTAGTCGCCTATTTTGTTTTAACTGATGCATTCCCAAAATTAACTCGGCTTGGTAGCGGTAATATTGAAAGTGGAGTAAGTGATGCGATTCAAATAATTACCAACAGCTTTTTTCTTCTAGCACTCTCATTAATTATTATAGCCATTATTGATGTTCCGTATCAAATATGGAAACAAGCAAAAGAATTAAAAATGTCAAAACAGGAAATAAAAGATGAATATAAAGAAACCGAAGGACAACCTGAAGTAAAAGGAAAAATAAAACAAAAACAAAGAGAAATATCTCAACAAAGAATGATGGATGCTGTACCAGATGCTGATGTTATTGTCACTAACCCGGAACATTACTCGGTGGCATTAAAATATGATGTTATGAATTCAGGTGCACCATTAGTTGTAGCAAAAGGGCAAGATATTATTGCGATGTATATTAGAAAAGTGGCTATTGCAAACGATGTTACTATTTTACCTATGCCTCCATTGGCTCGTGCGCTCTATCATACAACTGAAATAGGGCATGAAGTACCTCAGGGCTTGTATTTGGCAGTCGCACAAGTATTAGCGTTTGTTTTCCAATTGAAAACATTTAGTGAAGGTAACGGACCAAGACCTCAATCTATTGGTGATGTTGAAATGCCTGATGGGTTTAAATATTGATAGTGAAATCTATGGATTCTAGTCTGGTATTATTGCTTCGTTTGGGATACATTTAGGCATAGTTAATATTGAACTTAGATCAAAATTTTCGCAAATTTGAGTTTTTGTAGTATATTAAATTGTTTCACAAATTTTAAGGATAGAAAAACAGGTAAAAACTGGAATTCAACTTAAAGAATAAGGAGCTGGTGATGAGTAATGTAAAAAATTCTAAAACTTCTAAAAAAGTTATATTGGTAGAGCCTACAAGCTCAAAGCTGTTATCCAATCAATCGACAGAACAACTTTCAGCGATCAAGAACTTGCTGTTCGGAGAGCAAGTGAAAGCTCTTGAACAAGCCATAGAAGTACAAAATAACGTTCTTAATAAGCGATTAGATAATCTTGAAGCACTTATGATTAAGAATACCTCCGAATTATCTACAGCTTTAACCAAAGCTAGCCAAAATATTGTTGATGATCTAGAGAATAATCGGCTAGAACATGTCAGTCAAGAAACAATTTTGGAGGGAAAACTAGAACTTTTAAACAGCCAGCTTACTGATTATCAACAAGCAACCGAAAAAGAATTTTCACAAACACATTCAGAACTTGCTCAAAGTGTCAAAGAGCTTAATCAAGTCATTAGTAAAGAAGTTGATCAATTAACCAAGCAAATTGAGCGAAGCTCAAAAGAATTAGGTGATAATAAAACGGATCGAAAAACACTTGCCAGTTTGTTAGAAAGTATGGCGAGTAATTTGATTGAATTTCAGGAATAGATATGCTCGAACAAGAGTCTGAGGCTATGGAGCAACAAGCTTCCAAAGATTTTCAAAACAGCCAGCAAACAGAATATCATCGACTTCGTTCGTTGATGTTGGGTGAGGACTATGAAAAGATACTTAAAAATCGCTTAGATAAACAAAATATTGAACGGGTTTCTGAAGTTTTAACTGAAGCATTTCGAAAACGTAACTCTCAAGATGATACCTTAGCTAAAGAAATGTCTCCTGTGATCGAATCAGCAATTGATGCTTCGATTAAAGAACATCCAGAACGTATTACTAATGTGATTTTTCCGATTATTGGGCCTGCCGTACGTAAAGCAGTATCAAGCGCGTTAGCCGATCTGATGCAATCACTGAACTACCTCCTACAAAATAGTCTTTCAGTGCGTGCAATTGTTTGGCGTTTCAAAGCTTGGCGTTTAGGTATGCCCTATGAAAAATATATTTTATTGCAGTCCATTCAATACCAAGTGGAACAGGTTTTTCTTATACATCGTGAGACGGGATTATTAATTCAATCGGTACAAGCCGATGGTGTTAATTATCAAGATCCTGATCTTGTATCATCAATGCTAACGGCAATTAGTGATTTTGCGAAAGATTCTTTTGATCAGCAAACAGATAAATTAGAAACGTTACAGCTTGGTGATCTTACAGTTTTTATCGAAACTGGTCCACATGCGGTTTTGGCCTTTGCAATTAGAGGAACACTTAATAACGAAGTTAAACAGATTAGTTCACATTTGATTGAAAAGATACATGCTAAATTTAATAAGGAATTGAGATATTTCAATGGAGATACGACAACTTTTAATCATTGTGTGGAGTACCTTAAAGAAGCTCTTGTTAGAGGCGGGGGAGACAAAATAGTCAGTAAGCCTTGGTATGCCATATTAGCTGTTATAGTTTTATCAGGTTTTATCGGATTTTATTTTTATAAAGACATACAACTCGATTATATGATCAAGAATACTATTGAATTAGTCAACCAACAAAAAGGTTATCGAGTCCTTACACACCATTTTAGTCAGAATACTATAACTATTGATGTTCTGAAATCGCCGTTAGCAATTAATGAAGCGGAACTTTTAAGTAAATTACCTTCAAAAAATATCCAGATCAAGCTAAATCAAAAATTAGCTAGCATAGGAAATTTAGAACTCTATTTGCCTTATTTGGTTTATAAATACAAAATTGAACTCTCCATAGTACCCGATTCAGACAAGCCTAAATTAATTGCAAGTGGAGAGGTCACAAAGGATAGTTTAGTTGCATTGGCAAATGACCCATTGGTATTGAATTATTTCGTATTACAAGAATCGCCACTAATGACTTTTAAAGTTAATCTAAGTATGCAGCAAATACAACAAAACGAATTTATTCAACTCGTTCAATTAATCAATAGTCATTACTTCTACTATGAAATTGCTTCTGACACCCTGACATTCGATAGTCAAACTCGCCTTAAACAAGCCATTATACAACTAAAGCAACTCATTTCCTTACAGCAAGGATCTGGTATAAAAATTATCCAGATTGGGATTGATGGATTTGCTGATGCACAAGGATCAAGAGTCCTAAATATGGCGTTAAGTCAAAATAGAGCAAGAATAATTAAATCAATATTGCAGGAAAATGAGATCGAAAATCAACTGATTGTGAGCTGGGGGAGAGGGAGTAAAGATTTGGACTCTGTTCCGAGCAAGCAACAAAGAAGGGCGAGAATAGAAGTGCTATATTTAGTAGAAGGAACAACTAATTATGATTAATAAAAAAATATGCATGGTTGGTGCTTTTGCCGTTGGTAAAACTAGTTTGGTCAAACAATTTGTTGAATGCCTCTTTGATGAAAAATACCATACTACTATCGGTGTAAAGATTGATAAAAAAACATTAGAGTTCCAAGATCAAACTGTACAGCTAATGATATGGGATATTGAAGGTGTTGATGAATTTACTGATTTAAAACCTTCTTACCTAAGAGGTGCTAGCGGACTGTTGTTAGTTGCTGACGGAACTCGAAGTGCCACACTAGAACAAGCACAAGAAATAAAAAAAATCGTTAGAGAAAAATTAGGTGATATACCACTTCTTTTATTAATAAACAAATCGGACTTAAGAGAATCATGGCAGTTTGATATCAATGAAACTAGAGTGCTAGAAATTCCAGATAATAATATTTTTAGAACAAGTGCCAAGAATGACAAAAATATAGAGAGTGCCTTTTCTCGCTTGGTCGAACTTATCATGAAAACATGAAAGTTAAAATAACTTAGCGAGGACTAAAAATTGAATAACGAAAACGCTGTACTTCGAATTGCATTACAAAAAATGAGGATTGCAGGCTTCAAACTAAGTAATGAAGGCTTTTTTGTTCCACTATTTGATTTGCCCGATTGGTTTTCACAAATATATAATAGTAAATTTGGCACTTATCCAGAAAATAATATTTTTTTTCTTGGAGTTGCTTTTCCATTTATTGAAAATTTTCTTTTTGATGCTGAGCAAGTTTGGGCGAAACTTGAATCTAATAGTCTTCATTCTGGTTTATGGACCGAGGAAATATCTGACGGCTATGAGTTTTATCTCGAAGCGATTGCGATTAATGCTGAAGGGATCCCTGTTCTTCTTTTGACTAACGAAACCACTAACTTTGATATTCGACATAAGGTATTTCAAGCGGCCAGAAATTTTGCGCTTGAAAATGAGCAACTCGAAAATACAGTGCAACTACATCAAAGGCAGCTACAACAACAGCTTGAGAGCTATTGCTCTAAACAGTCATCCGTTATTGAACTGGCTGAAAGTATTGAGCAGGAAACTTCGGCTGTACTCGTCTGCCAACAAGACGGTAGCGTTGAGGTTTTCAATAAAGCACTTATTGATATTTATTCACTTAATAACAATTTAGAAATACATCAGAACTCTTTATTAGACAAATGGGTCAAAGAAGCAGAACATATTTATCCTGAAATTCATCGGATTCTGGCAGTTGGTGAGCACTGGGAAGGTGAATTTGAAACCACTGATAATTTGAATAAAAAAAAGTGGATACGTTTGATGATTGCACCGATTGTCGACGAATTAAATAAAGTAAAGCACTATATTTGCATTGCTAATGATATTAGTGAAAGCAAAATATTTTTAACAGAATTAGTCCGTCTAACTCAAATCGATCCCATGACTCGTCTGCCTAATAGACGCAATTTCTGGATCTACCTTTCTGAAAAAATTGAACAAAAGAAAAGGCTTGGCGGTCAGCTGGCATTATTTTATGTTGACCTTGACCATTTTAAACAAATTAATGATAACTTGGGACCAGAACAAGCCGATTTTTTATTGAATACTGTGGCTACTAGACTCAAGCGATGTATGAAAAAGAAAGATTTTGTTGCACATTTGGGAGCTGATGAGTTCGCAGTAATTATCACAGATTATCGTGATAATGCCAGTCTTGCAGTTATCGCAGATCGTTTAATAAGAGGAATCTATCAAGAGGTTTCATTCAACGAAATGACACTCAATGTTTCTACTAGTATTGGCATAGCGACTTATCCTCAGCATGGTAATAACGCCAGACAAATTGTTAAGAGTGCTGATTATGCTATGTACCACGCCAAGGAAATGGGAAGAAACCAGTTTAAAGTATTTGAGCCAAATAATATTACTGATGGTATGCCTAAACTCCATATTGAACAGGGAATTAAAAAAGCCATCGAAAATCAAGAGTTTGAACTTTTATTTCAGCCACAAATTTGTATTGGTAAAAAAGATGTTTATCGAGCTGAGGCATTAATACGCTGGAATCATTCAACATTAGGAACTTTGAGTCCGAATAATTTTATACCGGTTGCTGAGGAATCGGGGTTAATCATCGATATTGGACGATGGGTGATTAAAGAAGCCTGTAGGGAGTTGCAACGCTTTTCTGATAGAAAATTACACATAAAAATTGGAATAAATGTATCACCCAAGCAATTCAAGTTGTCAAATCTGGTTCAAGATATTGAAGATGGTTTGTCGCTTTACAAAGTTAACCCTAATCAACTTGAGTTGGAAGTGACTGAAAGTGCATTTATGGAAGATATGGATGATGTTATTCGACAATTGGAAGAGGTAAGGAAACTTGGCGTTTCAATTTCATTAGATGATTTTGGAACCGGTTATTCATCGTTGAGTTACCTCAAAAATTTACCTGCAGATTTACTAAAAATTGACCGTAGTTTTATTAATGAACTTCCATTTAATAAACGAAGTACCACCATTGTTGAATCACTGATTCACTTAGCCCATGAATTGTCTATTGAAGTTATTGCCGAAGGTGTTGAGAATGAAGAGCAATTAAATTACCTACAAGAGTTAGGTTGTGATTATTTTCAAGGTTATCTATTTCATTATCCTTTGAGTGCTAGTAGACTACTTCAACTTTATGGAAATTTAGCTAAAAAAAATATCTAGTTTTTTATGGTTTGTCACGTTCTTGAATAAATTTTTATCGTATTTGATAAAAAAGTAACGTAACTAATGATACATAAAATATAAATAATGCAATAAAATTAAAGGGATGCCTGTTGTTATGAAACTCGATTTAAATAAATGTATGAATTAGAGTTTTATTTAGTTAGATAAATTCATTATAATATATGCTAATCTCAAAAAGTCAAATTGTAAATACTTTCAACATTAGAGCGTAAAAGGTTTGTTGCTTCAATTTTTCCACTCAATCCAAAGTTGTTAGATATTTCACGCCAAGTATGTTTTTGAAAAACTTTAGCAAAAACAACACTTAAATTACAATCATTAGTTTTTGTACGTTCAGAATGGGAAAGGAAGTGTAGAAATAGTTTTGACACTTGCCATTCCACCATCTCAAAATTTCGAGCTTGATTGATATAGTTTTCTATATCTTCTTTTATTAGGCTAATCTGAGTGCTTTCCATAAATTTGAGTTGTATTGCGACTTGGTGCGATAAAATATTAAATAATAATTCCGAATCTAATTGCTTGTAGGAAGCTGAAGATGAATAAATAAAAGATTGGTTAAATCGGTTGTTTGCATTTTTAAAACATGATTTTCCTTTGTCAGAAATAGGCAGTAGAAAATCAGCGGGAATTAGTCCAGTAGACGAATCTATTTTTAATGCGATTCTGAAACATGAGAAGTTCAGGAAGCTCCAAAAATTAAAAAGTGAAGTGCTAAGCGCAAAACTGGCCCCCACTAAGTCAACGCTTTTGCTTTTAGCTTGTTTAACAATGTATTCAATCATATTGCTGCCGATGAATTGTTTTTGTTGAGAAGGGATTACAGCAATTCTCATTATTCGCCAATAATATAATTCACCCGCAGAGATTAACCCTTGAGTAGAAATCAATGATTGAGGTAATAACTGTCCTTTAAAACGTCGTTTTCCCTTAGATATATCTTCGCAGTCGTTTTTGGCTATACGACCTTCTTTAACAATTAAACAAGCAGAGACTAATGTTTTTTCATCATCTTGACCAATGTATACTTGCAAGTTTTTATCCGATAACATTCTTTCTAAGTCACTTGGTCTTGTTTGATAATGAGCTTCAATTAAAAGTGAAAAAATATCAGTTAATAATGCTTCATTTTTTCGCAAGTGTTCTTTGTCTACAAATTCAAAATAAATGTTTGATGATTTCTTTGAATTTTCATTTTTGATATTAAATATTTTAGTGGACTTGCCTAATAAAAAAGCTTTATTGCAACAATTTTCAATTAAATCATTTGTTTGCCAGCGGCAGGGCGTTGTGAGTTTTTCTTCACGATATTGCGGGAATAGTTTTTCTAGCAAAGGAAAAAACTTTATTTCAAATCCTCGGCCATTTCCTTCGTATCCACAAACCGTACTTGAAAATATTAACCTATTAAATTTTTTGATAACCTTAGTAAGGACTTGAATAGGGAATGAACCCGCTTCATCTACGATTAAAAATTTTTCACTGGTTTGCTCCTGGTTAAATTTGTCTATTGCGACAAATTTTATTCGTTCAGTTGCATCTTTTACTTGTTCAGAAAAAAGCTTTGAAGACAGTTCTGTTTTAATCTTGATTAGTTCAATCAATGATTGATTAAATTGTTGGAAGAATATGATAAGGTTGGCTTTTCTAGGAGCCGTAATAATGATGTTTTTTTTATGATTGAAACAAAGGTTAGCGCTTGCTTTTGCTAACGCAGTCGATTTCCCTCTTCCTCTATCAGCGGTTATAGCTAAGGGTCTTTTAGCATGACCTAATGCACACCGTTCTATCTTTTTAATCAGAGCATCCTGTTCAAGAAAAAAGCTATTTTGATGTTTTTGTTGGTTATATGACGAATTTTTATCGCTCGCTCTAACTAGGGTGTTTGCTGTTTGTTCTTCAGTAATCATTTTTACAAATCGAAGTAGTAATTGTGATTGGTTTTTATGCTCTGGTATTTTGAAGTCATCAAAGCTATCCGGATATTTGGAGAACGAGTGAACAACCTGCTTATAGTATTCTGGAAGATGTAAAACAAGCGTGCCGCCGCCAACTAAACATCCTACTATAGCGACGAATTGGTTGACGTCAAAGTGTTGTACGGCATCGTAATATAAGAATTCTAATTCTTGTCCTAAATATTGGTTGACTTGATTTGGTTTAATCTGAGTCATTTCTGACAGTTCTATTCTATCACTGACTATTAAAAACTTATGGGATGATTTTGAGCAGCCTTTAAGATAACAAATCTCTTTGTTAAAGGTGGATTCCTCAAAGGTGAACTCAGTTTTTCTTGGCTGATAGTATGAATTCATTGATTTCTAGTATGATGCAATTTTCTGGCATTTTATATTTTGATAGTATTTAGAATTAAATCACATCAAAGCTCTCATAGAAACAGAAAACCCTTTAATAAGAGTCATTTTATGTCTTGCTATTTTAAAATAAGATTTTAGCTACTTGATCAAAATGCTCTACAAAACTAATCTGTAGTCCTTTTTTAACATGTTTTGGTAAATCATCGTATCTAGCTTTTACTGCGTAAGGTAATATTAACTGGTTAATTCCTTCTCGTTTGGCGGCAATTACTTTTTCCCTAATTCCGCCAACGGCAAGAATGGATCCAGTTAAAGTTAATTCACCTGTCATAGCAAATTTCACTTTCGGTTTTTTATTGAGTATTAATGAGAGTAGAGCTGTCGCCATAGTAATACCAGCGCTCGGACCATCCTTTGGCGTTGCCCCTTCAGGCACATGAAGGTGGATGTTCATTTTGTCCATAATTTTCACTTTATCGACACTACCTATTTTATCAGTGCTAGAATTAATCTTGGTGTTATATTTGTTAATATTAGCGGCAATATAAGAGTAGGCAATCTGTGCAGATTCCTTCATAACATCGCCTAATTGCCCCGTCAATTTAAAGCCTCGAGTCTGGGAATGTATCAATGCGGCTTCTACATTTAAAGTGACCCCTCCCATAGACGTCCAAGCGAGACCTTTTGAAATTCCAACACCGCTCAAGTTTGACTCTTTTTCAAAATGGGATGTTCCAAGATATTTTTGTAAATTTTTGTTAGTAATTTTGATTTTAGCATCACTATTCTTGAGTAAAGGAATGGCTGATTTTCTAATAATTTTTGCTAATAGTTTATCAAGGTGTCGAACACCTGCTTCACGCGCATACCCATCAATAATTGTTTTAATAGCTGCATCAGAAAGTGTGATTTTAGATTTTTTAATACCTGCTTTATTGAGTTGTTTAGGCCAGAGATGTTTCCTTGCTATCTGAATTTTTTCTTCTGTAATGTATCCTGATAAGCGAATCACTTCCATGCGGTCTAATAGAGGTTTAGGGATTGTATCTAATTGGTTGGCGGTACAAATAAATAATGCTTTTGATAAATCAAAACGTACATCTAGATAATTGTCTAAAAAATGACTATTTTGTTCTGGGTCGAGTACCTCTAGTAAAGCTGAAGAAGGATCACCTTGATAGCTTGAGCCGACTTTGTCTATTTCATCTAACATTATCACTGGATTAGCTGTTTCGCTTTCTGATAGCGCCTGAATAATTTTACCAGGCATCGCGCCTATGTAAGTTTTACGATGCCCTTTTATTTCTGCTTCATCTCTCATGCCACCTAGCGAGAAACGATAAAATTTCCGTTTTAACGCGACTGAAATGGAATGTCCAATGGAGGTTTTCCCCACACCTGGTGGTCCAACTAATAGAATTATTGATCCAGACATTTCACCTTTCAAAGCACCAAGGGCTAAAAACTCGATAATTCTATCTTTCACATCACCAAGCTCTGCATGATGTAAATTAAGCGCCCGTTTTGCAGAGGGCAAGCTCATGTTATCTTTACTATGGATTCCCCAAGGTAAGCGAGAGAACACATCGAGGTAATTACGCGTGACCGCATATTCAGGCGATCCAGATTCTAAAACCGATAACTTATCCATTTCATCCTCAAATTTACATTGTGCTAATTTAGGTAATACTTTTTCTTTTAAGTTGGTTTCAAAATGTTCTAAATCAGCGGTTTTGTCATCTTTTGCGATGCCTAATTCTTTTTGAATCGCTTTTAATTGCTCTTTTAGAAAAAATTGTCTTTGATGATCGCTGAGTGAATCCTCTACTTTTTCTTGTATGTTCTTTTGTAACTCAGCTACTTCATATTCTTTTTGAATGAGTACTAAAACCTTTTCCATTCGTTTCTTCAAATGTACGGTTTCTAATACTGCTTGTAACTCTTCTCTTGTAGCGGTGGTGACACTTGCCGCAAAATCAGCTAATTGAGAGGGTTCATTTGGATTAAAGCGGTTGAGAAAAAATTTTAATTCTTCACTATATAGGGGATTGAGAGGCACTAATTTTTTTAAGGTGTTAATGATTGCCATAGCATAGGCTTTTATTTCATCAGATTGATCATATTCAGGCTCTACTGGGTATTCCACTTCGACTAAGAATGGAGGTTGTTGACTGATCCATTTTTTAATTCTAAATCGTTGGATCCCTTCTGCTATAAATTGGACTTTACCTGAAGTTAAAACGGGATGATGGATTTTGACTAAAGTACCAATTTGATGAAACTCTTCAGGTTTTGACTCTTCTGGACGTGGGTTTTTAACTAATATTAGCCCCGTTATATTCTTTCTTTCTTCGTGTATTAATTCAATAGAGTCATGCCATTCTTCCTCATTCATCAAAACTGGCAAGGTTTGTGGAGGAAAAAAGGGTCGCTCACTAATCGGTAATAAACACACCTGTTTTGGTAGGTATTTTTTATTTAAACGGGCTTTGCGTGATGTTCTTGCTATTTTATTGGGCATCAAATTGCTCATTTTAATCGTATGTAGGTTTAATTGATCAAATCTATAATAAGTAAGTATAGCAGTGAATTTAATTGGGGATATGTTTATTGGTTTTGAAAATTGACCCTATATATTTGAATTTAAAGGACTAAATACCGTTTAAAAGGTATCAAAAACTAAAATAGAGTGTTTAATTGCCGATAGTTAAGATTATGAATATTGGAGAAATCAAAAAACCATCTGTTGATGGACAGTTAGTTAAAGCAAAATATCAAGCGGCGACAACTTCTCCAGTCGAATCGTTGAAAGCAATTAGCGATCAAATTGATATTTCTATTAGAGCTAAAGAAAGGTATCTGGATTATCAAAAAAGGAATAAAAAGAAAAAATCTAAGCAATTACTTGAAACGGATATTGATCCAATAACTGAACAAGCGACGGAGGTAAAGTCAGAACTAAACCATACAAGCGCTCATATCGACTTTATTGCATGAGATGAGTATAGATTAAGTACCGCCAATCAACATATAATGGTTTAAAATATTCACATAAATACATTTTAATTTTAAACATGTCTAATACTACGCCAATCACTGCCAATCAATTGAATAATACTAAGGGAGATGAGCCATTAAAAGTTTCTATCGATAGTTACGATGTCGGTATGTTGATGGCTCAAACCAGACGTTTAGCTTCAGATTACAGAGAGCAAACAGGTCAAGCGTTACCGGTAACTGAAGAATTAGCAAGATTTGACGCCATAAATTTAATCGGTTTAACAAAAATAGCAGATCAAGAAGGGGTAGATGCGACCAATGCTTTAGTTGATGAGTTCTACCTAATTAAAGGGCGTGTGATTTTTAAAGGAGGCAAAGCAAGGCAAAAACTGGGACAACTGGGACTTCATTATGAATGGAATCATTTGTTAATGGTGATTTATGATGCGCAGTATCAGCCAAATCAGATTTTTAAAATAGAACGGACAATTATTGAAAAAGAATTAGATAAATTACCTGTAAGCAAACGTGGCTCGATGACAGTTGCGAAGTATAAAGCGATTGGTCAACTAATTTGGATCGTAAAAGATTGAAAATAACTAAGCAACGTATTCTTGAGTCTTTAGGTCAGGATGGAGAATTTGCTAAAAATAATCCACAGTTTGAACCTCGCCAAGTACAGCAAGAAATGGCTGTAGCCGTAAATGAAGCCATTCAATCACAGTCGAATCTGGTAATCGAAGCTGGCACGGGAGTTGGTAAGACTTTTGCCTATTTATTACCAGCATTACTTTCTGAAAAACAAGTAGTTGTTTCAACGGGTACAAAAAATCTACAAGATCAGCTTTTTAAACGCGATCTACCTAAGATTCTTAAAGTTCTAAAAATCAACCCTAAAATTGCTCTTTTAAAAGGGCGAAATAATTATCTCTGTCATTACCGCCTTGAAAATACTTTAGCCTCAGGGAGGTTGCCTGAGCCTAAAGCGGTTAAGTACCTTAGTCTGATTAATCGATGGAAAGATAAAACCATGACCGGCGACTTGGGGGATCTTGCGGCTTTACCTGAAAACTCCAGTATTGTTCCCCACGTGACCAGTACTGTTGAAAACTGTTTAGGTCCAGACTGCCCGTTTATTGAAGATTGCTATTTGGCAGGTGCTCGAGAAAGAGCTAGAAAAGCAAAAATATTAGTCGTAAACCATCATCTACTATTAGCTGATTTAGTATTAAAAGAAGATGGATTTGGCGAACTTTTGCCGGATACAGATATATTTATTATTGATGAAGCTCATCATTTACCCAAAACGGCGTACCAATTTTATGGTGATTCTTTAACCAGTCGTCAATTAACTGAGGTGTGCAAAGAGGTGGAGTTAGAATACCGAACACAGGTGACAGATTGTCGAGATTTATTACTGGAATCTGAGAGATTGGCAAAGGAAGTTAAAGAGTTTCGTTTGAGTTTGCCAAATTTTGATATTAAAGAAGAATGGCAAACCTCTAGAGCAAGAAATAGAGATGAGTCAGAAAAGTCGATTATTAACTTAGTTAATAAGATCAATAATTTACTAGAGATTGTTAAAGTAAATTCAACTAGAACTAAACCCCTAGAATCTTGCTTTGAAAGACTTTTATCGTTTAAAATCACACTTAAAGGTTTTACTGAAGGTAATAAAAATACTGGAAGGCGAGTGAATTGGTATGAGACTAATCGAGCAAGTTTTCGACTGAATTCAACCCCCTTAGATGTGGCAGAATTATTTCAGGCGAGTCGAGCGCGTTATTCTGAATCAAGCTGGATAATGACTTCTGCCACTTTAACCGTGAATGAAAAATTTGAACATTATGTTAATGAGCTTGGGTGGCATGGAATTAAAGAGAAAGTACTGCCATCTTCATTTGATTATCAAAAACAATCGCTCCTTTATGTGCCGCGTGATTTACCTTCAACGAATCATAAACAACATACTTATAAAGTTGTTGATGCGGTATTACCACTATTAGAAAAAGCTAATGGCCGTGCTTTTTTACTTTTTACAAGTCACAGAGCATTACAATTAGCGGCTGAAAAATTGAAGGAGTACGGAGTATTTAATTGCTTAGTTCAAGGAGAAGAAAGTAAAGATGAATTACTTAAACGTTTTGTTGAAGAAGAGCATTCAGTTCTCATTGCGACGGGCAGTTTTTGGGAGGGGGTTGATGTTCAAGGTCAAGATCTTTCGCTAGTAGTAATAGATAAACTACCTTTTGCACCGCCTGATGATCCCATCCTGAATGCAAAAATTCAACGTTCAAGACAAGCGGGCGGTAACCCCTTTTATGATTTACAAATTCCTGATGCTGTATTAAGTTTAAAACAAGGAGTAGGTAGACTTATTCGTGGTATAGAAGATAAAGGCGTTGTATGTGTTTGCGATCCTAGGATTGTAGGTAAAGACTATGCAGCATTATTTATCAATAGTTTACCAGATATGAAAAGAACTAGAAATTTAGATACCGTACTAGAATTTATTGAAACTTTTGAATAAAGATAAATAGTAAAGCTGATGACTAAAATACTCGCCATAGATTCCTCTACTGAAGCTTGCTCCGTTGCAATATTAGATAATGATAAAATTTATCAAAGATATCAATTAGCACCACGCAGACACGCAGAATTATTATTACCCATGGTAGACGAGCTATTAAAAGAATCAGGTTTATCTTTACCAGATTTAGATGCCATCGCTTGTTGTGTAGGACCTGGCGCTTTCACCGGATTGAGGATTGCGGTATCAGTTGCTCAAGGTTTAGCCTTTGCCTCTAAACTGCCATGTATTGCGGTTTCATCTTTAGAAATATTGGCGATCAATGCCTTTAAACAAACCGATGCAAATATATGTTTAAGTGCTATTGATGCTAGAATGAAAGAGGTCTATTTTGCCGTTTTTATGCGGAAAAATGAATATGACGCTACGCTGATTGAGCAAGAATGTGTACATAACCCTTTAGAAATTGAGCTGGATAAATACTCTATAAATAGAGAGTCCGGGATAGTTTTTGTAGGAAGTGGTTGGTCTGAATACGAATTTAGTGCTTCTATCAAACAATTAAAGTTGATTCAATTAGAATCTAATCAACTAGAGTTTAAGCAAGTAGATAGGCAATTTCCAAATGCTGTTGATATGTTAAGTACAGCAGATGACTCGTTTAAAGCTAATAAATTGTTAAAACCGGAGCAGCTACAACCAATTTATATAAGAAATAACGTGGCAAAAAAGAAATTGCTTAAAAAACAACCTATAATAGATAATTGAAATTATCTATTATATTTAACCGAGCTAATTTAGAATTTAAATTTGAATATTCCACCCTCCATTAATAACTCTTCAGTCAATCAGGTTAATCTGCCTATTGGTAAAAATCAGTTGGAGCAAAATAGAAAGAGTATCTCAAAAAATGATGAGCAACAGTTTGCAACGGATAATCTAAAAAAAACAAAAAATCGATCTGCAATTACCCCTTTTGCTTTTAACGCTAAGGAATCATCAACAGATAAAACAGCCACTTCTCAAGCCAACGCTAGAAGCCGCTCAACGGTTAATATTAATCCCAATTTATTAGATAAAGTCTTTAAACTCAAATCAAGAGAAGAGCAAACGGAAGTCAATATACACCGGCGATCCGATCTCTATTTACAAACTGAAATCATTTCATCTTCAGAAATTTTTGAAGCGGGGATTGGTTTGGATCTTTATGTTTAAAATTCAACGATTGATGCACGCCATATTGAAAATGCCATCAAATTAAATACAATTAAAACTAATGACGCAAGCTTCTTTTATATAAAAACTCTTTTATTCTAGCTAACTGTGAGTTGATTCTTTGACGAGCGTAAGGATCTTCTGTTTGGATATTAAGTGCTTGATAATATTGGTTTCTAGCACCTATTAAGTCCCCCATGGATAACAAATAATTGCCTTCAGTTTCAAAAACCTCGGAATGATGTCCAGATTGCTCTTGTGCTTGAGCTAGCAATTTGAGTAAATAGGGTGCTTGTAGCGTCATATGAATATTTTCTAACACCAACTCTCGAGCTTCCTTCGCTTGGTTATTTGCTAAAAGTAGTTTTGTGTTCATTTCAATTAATGCTAAATTTCCAGGGATTTTATCTAAAAAATCGGTAATGATAGGTAATGAAAGTTTAGGCGTTTTTTTTGTAATATTAAGTTCAGCCATTGCTATAGCGTAACTTGTTTGAGTAGGAGAGTTAGTCATTAATTTTTGTAAGAGATTCTCTGCTTCCTTTAGCTTTCTTGCTTTTGATAGTAATACGGCATAACCGTAGATTTTTGCATCCGTATCAAATTGACCGCTTTTATATTGACTGGACATAGACTGTAATAACGTGGGTGTAATCTTGGCAGTTAAAGCTCTAATTTTTTCTTTTATTAAGCTGTAAGTAGGTTTTTCAATGATCGGTTTATTGGGGAATTCTGATGCTCTTAATCTGGCGTCTGTAATTCTGTTACGTGAAAGAGGGTGGGTTCTTAGAAATTCTAATGCATTAGATTGATAACGACTGTTTTCTTGCATTTTCTCAAAGAAAGATACGACGGCATCGGGATCAAAACCTGCGCGATACATGGTTGTAATACCAATTCTGTCGGCTTCTGATTCATTCGAGCGAGTGTGATTAATAATCGCCTGTTGAGCTAAACCCCGTGAGCCAGCCATTGCGGCTATAGCGGCATCGGAATTGTTTGATTGGCTAGCAATTAAAATTGCGGCGACAAATGCAGCTAAAGAAGGGATCGTCATTTGATTTTGTAGCTCAACTCTACGTGCAAGGTGCCTTTGAGTAACATGTGCAATTTCATGCCCAATAACTGAAGCTAGTTCACTTTCATTTTCAGTTTTTGATATTAAGCCTGTGTGTACTCCTATATAACCGCCTGGTAATGCGAAAGCATTAATTGCAGCATCTTGGATAATAAAGAATAGGAAAGGTTGATCCGATGCTCTAAGATTATTTTCAACTAATTTAAAACCAAGATGTTGAATATAATCATTGACTTCAGGGTCATTCATCAATGGAGCTACGGCTCTTAATTGCCGCATATAGGAATCACCAATGGCTTGTTCATTAGCTAAACTAAGTGCTTGGGAGGCGCTACTTCCTATATCTGGTAAGTTATTGTCCGCGGCTTTAGTTGTTTCCAATAGAATGACAGAAAATATCAAAGAAAATGCGAAGCCAACGATCATTCTTTTTAAATTGTTATTATACAAAGAGCTTCCTTTAACGTTACAGAGGTTATTTAGCCACCTAAACATGTTGTCTTACTAATCATTATGAGATGTAGACAGACTAGACAGTTATAGTTCATCAATTGTATGAAAATAAAGCGGGTAGGTATAGCTGAAAATTTTATAAGAACTGTAATACCTATATAAAATGAGAAATAACAGTTATAAGATAATATTGTTTTATAACAATAAGATAGTGAGTAATTTCTAGAAATAACATTAACTTTAGATATAAATTGAACTGATTTTAACTTTTTTAAGAAGAATAAAATATTGGCGAAACTTTTTGCTAACTTCTATTGTCAAAGCTGTGTTGAAGGAATTTTTAATTATTTTCAATCACTATTTCTTCAGCCAACAAATCAATCGACTAGTGAGGTAGGTTTTATATGAAAAGGCAAAAAAGAGATAAATTCGAACGAGCACATAGTAAAGGATATAACGCAGGTATTTCCGGGAAGGCTAGTGAGGCTTGTCCATTTTCATCCACAGATATTAAAGAGCAATGGCTCGGAGGTTGGCGAGAAGCTAAGGCCATTGTCGGCGAAGGGTATTTTAGTTAACTGCACTTAATAGCTGTACTTAATGACTGTATTTAATAACAGCACTCATTAACTAAATATTCTCATATAAGAATTACAAGAAACCGACCTAATTAGGTCGGTTTTTTAGTTTTACTATTAAAATACATGCCTCTGCGCCTTACTCAGTAATATGCCGAAAATCTTGAAATATCAGAGAACTAAGCTACATTTGCATGCAACTTCAAAATACCTGAGTTAAATACAGAGGCATGTTAAAATATTTCTGTTTCTGGCATTCTTGGGAAGAGGAATTCGTGAGTATATTAGGCATGAAATAGAAAATAAGTGAAATCAGTGAGTTTTTAGTCAGGTGTAGCCCAACAAAGATATATCAACTATAAAATTCAAGATATTGGCAATAAAATTAATAGCTCTCTTAATGACCTATACGATTTTATTAAACAATAAAACTACGTCCTTAGGATGTAGATCACTAGGAAAAGAGAGAAGAGCAATATGGAAAATTTGAAAACTTATTCTTAAGCCTTATAGTGAAAAGAAAGCATTGCTTTCTTTTCATTTAATGCAAGATTTGCGATAACCCTTCTATTAAAAACCACT
>Ga0256845_1000069_pt1 | contig 84337 bp, 61 predicted proteins | sample RiftiametaG_FD_189101 | JGI IMG/M metagenome (GOLD analysis project Ga0256845, IMG submission 189101) | Tube worm associated microbial communities from hydrothermal vent at the East Pacific Rise, Pacific Ocean - Riftia | ecosystem: Host-associated > Annelida > Integument > Unclassified ...
TTTTGGTTATTGTCCAAAATAGATGTAGTTCTTTATCGCTATACAATAGAAAACTATTTTTGTTTTCTATTGCATAGTTTGGAATAAACATAATTTTATTTTATCTGTTAAATTATAAAATATTTCATTACTAAATTTTAATCTTATGAAAACTAAAAAATTACTTTTTTTATTATCAATTTTATTATCGGTAAATATTTTGTTTGCACAACAGATGCAAGATTCCACAAACACAAGTCAACAAAAAACAAAACAAAAGAAAAACCTTTCGGATAAAATATATTATGGTGGAACTTTTGGAATATCTCTCGGAAGTTACACAATGATAGGAATTTACCCGTTGGTAGCATATAAACTTACGCCAAAGTTGTCTGCCGGGGTAAAATTTTCATACCAATATGTTAGCGATAACAGATATTCAACAAAATATAATACATCAAACTACGGGGGGAGTGTTTTTTCGCGTTTTAGAGTTACTCAGCGTTTATATACTCATGTTGAATATGAACAGATGAATTACGATTTGTATGATTATTCTACTAATTCAACATCTCGCGAATGGGTTCCTTTCCTTTACGTGGGAGCCGGATACAGTCAAAATCTCGGAGGTAATGTTTGGCTAAACCTTCAAGTTTTGTTTGATGTTTTGCAAAACGAAAATTCTCCGTATAATGGGTGGGAACCGTTTTTCAGCGTAGGAATAGGAGCAGGATTTTAAGCAAAAAAATAAAAACGTATAGGCATAAAAAAACGCTAAGGCCCTGACGGGCGTCAGGAACCTTAGCAACCACTAAACATTAGCCCAAATATAAAAATACTCTTTTTTTATTTGCTTAATCAAAATTATATATTCTTGTTGCTTTGGACAAAAAAAAATGTTAGCAAAAGGTAAACATTCAACAAATTTTTTTATTCATCTTTTGGCAACAACTTAATTCTCAACTCATCTAATTGTTCATCAGAAATTTTAGAAGGTGAATCAATCATAACATCTCTGCCTGAATTATTTTTAGGAAATGCAATTACATCGCGAATTGTATCAAATCCTGCAAACAACGAAACCCAACGGTCGAAGCCGAAAGCCACTCCACCGTGAGGAGGTGCTCCGTATTTGAATGCATTCATTAAAAATCCGAACTGTTCTTCTGCCTCTTCTTCGGAAAATCCTAATGCTTTAAACATTTTTTGTTGCAATTCTCTATCGTGAATTCGTATTGAACCGCCGCCTATTTCTACTCCGTTTATTACCAAATCGTAAGCATTGGCTTTTATTTTTCCCGGATTGGTATCAAACAGATGAATATCTTCAACAACAGGCGAAGTAAACGGATGGTGCATTGCATGATAGCGTTTTGTCTCTTCGTCCCATTCAAGCAATGGAAAATCAACAACCCAAAGCGGGCTGAATTTATTTTTATCCATTAATCCCAAACGCTCTCCCATTTCAAGACGCAGTTCGCCGAGTGCATTTAATGTTGCCGATTTTTCTCCCGCAAGAATTAATAATAAATCACCGGGTTTGGCATTCATATTTGTTGCCCAATCGGCAAGTTGTGATGCATCAAAAAATTTGTCAACAGACGATTTAAAAGTTCCGTCTTCGTTATATTTTACGTAAACAAGTCCTTTTGCTCCTATTTGCGGACGTTTTACAAATTCGGTAAGCCCGTCAAGTTGTTTGCGTGAATAGCTTGCACAACCTGTTGCACAAATTCCTCCTACATATTCGGCACTATCGAACACAACAAAACCTTTGCCGTGAACCTTTTCGGTAAGTTCGGTAAATGTCATCTCAAAACGAGTGTCGGGTTTATCGCTGCCGTATAATTCCATAGCTTGCTCATAAGGCATTTGAGGAAATTTACCTTCAATTTCAATACCTTTTATGGTTTTAAAAAGATGCTTGGCAAGATTCTCAAACATATCAAGCACATCGTTGCGTTCAACAAAAGCCATTTCGCAATCTATCTGAGTAAACTCAGGTTGGCGGTCGGCACGCAAATCTTCATCTCTAAAACATTTTACTATCTGAAAATAGCGGTCGTATCCGGCAACCATAAGCAACTGCTTAAATGTTTGCGGCGACTGCGGAAGAGCATAAAATTCGTTTGTATTCATTCGCGAAGGCACAACAAAATCACGGGCACCTTCGGGTGTGCTTTTTATTAAATACGGTGTTTCTATTTCAAAAAATCCCTGATTGTGTAAAAAATTTCTAACCTCAATACCCATGCGGTGACGCAATTCCAATGCTTTTTGCAAAGGACTTCTTCGCAAGTCGAGATAGCGATATTTCATTCTAAGCTCATCTCCTCCGTCCGACTCATCTTCGATGGTAAAAGGCGGAACCTCCGATTTATTTAAAATTGTAAGTTCATTTACAATAATTTCTATTTCGCCGGTAGGAATTTTCTTATTTTTACTCTCTCTCTCTATAACCTCACCGGCTACTTTAATAACATATTCCCTGCCGAGTTGACGAGCCGGCTCCGATAGTTCGGGATTTTTTGATTCATCAAAAACCAACTGAGTTATACCGTATCGGTCTCTTATATCAACAAATGTCATTCCTCCCAACTCTCTGGTTTTTTGAATCCAACCGCTTAAAGTTACTTTTTGTCCTATATGCCCGGCTCTTAATTCTCCGCAAGTGTGTGTTCTATACATAATTAATTATTATTTACATTAATTTATTTTGCGAAAGTAATATTTTTATAAGAATGCACAAAGGAAGTAATTATATTTACCAAAAACTTTAAACTATGATTTTTTCGGATGAATATTTTATGAAAAAAGCTCTTGAACAAGCAGAAATGGCTTTTGAAAAAGGAGAAGTTCCCGTAGGAGCGGTGATAGTTCATAATAATAAAATTATAGCAAAAGCACATAATCTTACCGAAACACTTAATGATGTAACGGCTCATGCCGAAATGCAGGCATTTACTGCCGCTGCTGAATTTACCGGCGGAAAATATTTGAATGAATGCACTTTGTTTGTTACGCTTGAACCTTGTGTTATGTGTGCAGGTGCTTCATATTGGGCACAAATCGGAAAAATTGTTTTCGGTGCTTCCGATGATAAAAAAGGATTTTTAAAAATCGCCAAAAATATTCTGCATCCTAAAACCGAAATAAAAAAAGGAGTTCTTGAAATGGAATGTGGAAAACTGCTTAAAGATTTTTTTGCAAAAAAAAGGTAAACTAAACATTAAGGACATTAAGGTTTGATTTACCGCAAAATCGCTAAGACGCAAAGAATTTTATCCACAAATTACACTAATTTGCACAAATATATTATGCAGGAAGCTAGATGATAGATCAAACCTTCCAGATTTTTGAAATCTGGAAGGTTTAAACTTTCAACCCGACTTATGCAGTAGGAGTTGTGAAATAACGAACTTACGGCATTTAGTAAGGGTTAACCCCGATTTAGAAATACATCATTTTGGTTATTGTCCAAAATAGATGTAGTTCTTTATCGCTATACAATAGAAAACTATTTTTGTTTTCTATTGCATAGTTTGGGTTCAACTTATTATTGCATTGTAGCATCCTCCAAAGGCGGACAAGTTTTCTGCATTAAGTCATTGAACCATTGTATCATTACATCATTGTATCATTAAACTAACTAATAATGGGCAAAGGCAAGAGTAAGCACGCTGATTTTTACATCCGTTGCACTATGCAATGCTATAGCACACCCTTCTATTGTTGAGCCTGTGGTTAAAACATCATCAACTAAAACAATGTGCTTGCCGTTTAACTCTTCGGCATTTTTTACGCTAAAAACATCATTTACATTCTCCCACCGCTCATACCTTGACTTTTTTGTTTGTGTTTCAGTAAATTTTTTGCGATATAAGAAATCGGTTCTTAATTCTGCCGGTAATGTTTTAATTAATCCTTCGGCTATCATTTCGCTTTGATTATAGCCTCTTTTTTGCAGTTTTTTCGGATGTAAAGGAACGGGAATAATAAAATCAGCAGTTTTAAAATCATTTTCGGCAATAAGTTCTGCCCCGTATAAACCGCCAAGCTCAATGCCTATATCTTTTCTGTTGTTATATTTTAATAAATGTAACAAATGTTGATACTTACTTTTCTTTTTAAAAAAATACAATGCCGAAGCTCTGAAAATATCAACTCTTCCCCAAAATACTTGCTCCATAGGATTTCCGGGCACTTTGTGAAAATATGTGCGTGGCAGTTCGTAAAGACATTTTGTGCATAAAACTTTTTCGTTTGACACTAAATTATCGCCACAAGCAGCACACAATTCAGGGTAAAACAGACTCAAAAAAGATTTAAAGTATAGAAGAATTTTGTTCATATATTTTATGGTATAATAGCATTCTCCAAATGTTCCGATACTCTGTATTTTTCTCCTGCAATTACGGTAATAATATCAAAACGACATTCATTGTTAATACCTTTCATCAACAAATAAGCATTTGCAGCCGATATTAAAAGTTTTATTTTTCTTTTGCCTATAGTAAACTCTGGTGATGAAAATGTTTCGGATGTGCGGGTTTTTACTTCTACAAAAATAATAGTATCATCTTTTCTCGCAATAATATCAATCTCTTTATGACCACTTCGCCAATTTTTCTCAATAATGGTATAACCGTTTTTTTTCAGATATTCAATAGCAATATCTTCTCCTTTTATGCCTATTTTGTTATGTTCTGCCATACTATAAAAAAATAACCTTAGCTTTCTCTGCTGTAACTTCAAGCAATACTTTCCTATTGAAAATTAATGGCATATTTTCCTTAATATGTCCTGCCGGGAAATTAAAACAAACAGGATAATCATAATCCTTTATCGCATTAAATATTATCTCCTGTGCATTTTTCCCGAAAGGGGGATTATTGTCCTGCATAGACGAAAGTCCGCCTACAATCACCCCCGCAAGATTCTTTAATTTACCCGATAATTTAAGCTGATACATCATTCTGTCCAGCCTATAAAGATATTCGCCAACCTCTTCGATAAACAGAATTTTACTGTTCCAGTCGACATCAAACGGTGTACTAAGCAAACTTGTTAAAACAGCAATATTGCCACCTGTTAATAATCCGCTTGCCTTGCCTTGCCGGTTAAAATCAGTTATATCAATACTATATTGTAACTTTTTCCCTTCCAAAACATCAAAAAGCATATCAACAGAAGTATTATTCTCACTGAAATTAACAGGCATCTGTCCGTGAATACTTTCTATTCCACTGTTTGTTAGAATATTATGTAAAATGGTAATATCGCTGAAACCCACTACCCATTTAGGATATTTCTTTAATTTATCAAAATTTAATCTGTCGGCAATATGTATGGTTCCGTAACCGCCTCGCAAACAAAAAACAGCATTAATATAGTCATTGTCAATCATTTGCTGTAAATCTTCAGCTCTTTCATTTGTGTTTCCCGCGAAAATATTGTCTTGCAAATATGTGGTTTTGCCTCTTACAACCTTATACCCTTTACTTTCTATTAAATTAATAATTTGCGGATATTTTGACTGCTCAATATATTTTGCGGGAGCAACAATTCCTATTGTCTGACCTTTTTGTAAATAAGGTGGCGTTATCATAACTAAAATATTTTCTCTGCAATTTTTCTTATACTGTTTCCTGCCCCGAGAGTATAAAAATGCAATACCGGAGCATTGTTTGCCATTAAATCTTTTGCTTGTTCAATACCCCATTGAGTTCCAATTTCAAGAGCTTGTTCGTCATTTTTACAATTGTTAATCTCTTTAACTAATTCGTCGGGGATATGAGTATGAAAAATACGAGGTAAAACTTCAACTTGATTTTTCAAAGCAATAGGTTTTAATCCGGGAATAATAGGCACGGTAATTCCTGATTCTCGACATTTTTTAACAAAATCATAATAGTATTTATTGTCAAAAAACATTTGTGTTATAATATAATCTGCACCGGCATCTACTTTTGTTTTAAGATGTTTAATATCTTCATCAAGACTTGTTGCCGCATAATGTTTTTCGGGGTAACCTGCCACTCCGATACAAAAATCAGACGGATTGTTTTGTTTCATATCTTCGAGCAAATATTTACCATTGTTCATATTCACAACTTGCTTTACAAGGTCAACAGCATACTTGTGACCCTCCGGTTCGGGAATAAACTCCGTTTGATTATGTCCGGCATCACCTTGAAGAACCAACAAATTTTCTATTCCCAAAAAATTAAAGTCGATAAGAGCATTTTCAACTTGATCTTTTGTAAATCCTCCGCAAGTTAAATGAGGAATTACCTCAACATTATATTTATTCATAATTGATGCCGTTAAAGCAACAGTTCCGGGGCGTTTTGATAAAATTCGTGTTTCAACGGTTCCGTCGTTGTGCTTTTTATAAACAGCTTCATTTTTATGATAGGTAATATTTATAAAAACAGGTTTAAATTCTATCAAATAATCAATTTTTTTATAAATACCTTGAATATTATTACCTCTGAGCGGAGGCACAATCTCAATAGAAAACAATGTTTTTTTACTGTTTTTAATAATTTCCGTTACTTTCATTTTTATAATAATTTATTTTAATAATTCAACAGTGTTCCAAGCCATTTCTCGGCTGTTTCAATGCTCCATTCTTTGCGTTTTGCATAATCTTCAACTTGTTCGCGGTCTATTTTGCCTATTCCGAAATAGTGCGAATCGGGATGTGCAAGAATTAATCCCGAAACCGAAGCATTGGGTATCATTGCATAACTTTCGGTTAGTTCCATTCCTATTTCGCGTGCTTTTATCAAGTCAAACAGCATATCCTTTTCAGAATGTTCGGGACAAGCCGGATAGCCTATTGCCGGACGAATACCTCTGTATTTTATTGCAAGTAAGTCGTTAAGCGATAAGTTTTCATAAGGAGCAAAACCCCACAATTCACGCCTTACCCGAATATGAAGCACTTCGGTAAAGGCTTCCGCCAAACGGTCGGCAACAAGTTTTATCAATATGGCATTGTATTCGTCATTTTTTTCATTATACTCTTCTATCTTTTTATCGATATTTAAACCTGCCGTAACCGCAAAAGCCCCTATATAATCCTTTACTCCCGAACTAGCCGGAGCAACAAAATCAGCCAACGAATAACAATATTCGCTATTTGGTGCAGGTCGTTGCTGACGCAGACCTTTGTATCGTGCTATCTCTCTGTTTTCGTCTTCGGGTGAATAAATTACAATATCTTCTCCCTCTCCGTTTGCCGGAAAAAGTCCCACAACGGCATTTGCCTGCAACGATTTTTCTTTTATAATCTCATCAATAAGTTTATTGGCATCATCATAAAGTTTTTTTACCTCTTCGCCTTTTTCTTTATCGTTCAATATTTCGGGATATTTACCCTTAAATCCCCAAGAGATAAAAAAGAATGTCCAATCTATGTATTTACGAATTTCAGAAATATCATAATCGGTGTAAACCGTAAAACCAAGTTTCTCAGGTTTTTTGATGTGTGCTTTTGCAGTATCAAAAGGCATCTTTTTGTTTTTTGCATCAGCAAAACTCAATAGCGGTTTATTTACGTTTTCGTGATTTTGTCTAATACGCTCATACTCTTTTTTTATGTTTGCACAATATTCTGCACCTGTTTGTTTATTAAGTACTTCGCTCATAACCTTAACGGCTTCCGATGCATCGTTTGTATGAACAACAGGTCCGCTGTAATGCGGGTCTATTTTTAGTGCTGTATGCAGTTTCGATGTGGTAGCTCCGCCTACAAACAACGGAATTGTAAAGCCTGCCTTCTCCATCTCTTTGGCAATATGCACCATCTCATCAAGCGACGGTGTAATAAGTCCGCTACAAGCGATAATATCGGCATTGTTCTCTTTTGCCGTTTCAATAATTGTTTCGGTGGGCACCATCACGCCAAGGTCGATAATCTCAAAATTATTACAAGCCAAAACCACACTCACTATATTTTTACCTATATCGTGAACATCGCCCTTTACCGTTGCAAGTTGTATGCGTCCGGCATAGGTGCGTTCTCCGCCTCCGGCACCCAGTTCATCTTCAATATAAGGTTGAAGAAATGCTACTGCTTGTTTCATAACGCGAGCAGTTTTTACCACTTGCGGTAAAAACATTTTACCTTCGCCAAACAGTTTTCCCACAATGTTCATTCCGTCCATCAGCGGACCTTCAATAATTTTAAGTGCAGGCGAATATTTTTTAAGAGCTTCCGTCAAATCTTCTTCAAGATATTCGCTTATACCTTTCATCAACGAATACGACAGTCTCTCTTCAAGAGGTTTTTCTCTCCACTCTTGGGTTTTTACTTCCGCTTTTTTATCGTCTCCTTTTATTGTTTCGGCAAATTCAATCAAGCGGTCTCCGGCATCAGGACGACGATTAAGCACAACATCCTCAACAAGTTGAAGTAAGTCTTTCGGTATGTCATCGTAAATTTGTATCATTCCCGGATTAAGAATAGCCATATCCATACCTTCCTTTATGGCATAATACAAAAATACCGAGTGCATAGCTTCGCGAACAGTGTTGTTGCCTCTGAAACTAAACGATAAATTACTTAATCCCCCGCTTATTTTTGCGTGAGGCAAATTCTTTTTTATCCACTTTATTGCTTCAATAAACTCAACAGCATAGTTATTGTGCTCCTCCATTCCTGTGGCTATAGCCAAAATATTGGGGTCGAAAATTATATCTTCGGGCGGAAAACCGAGTTTGTCAACCCAAATACGATAAGCTCTCTCGCAAACTTCAATCTTTCGCTTAGCCGTTACAGCCTGTCCCTCTTCGTCAAAAGCCATAATTACAGCTGCCGCTCCGTATTTTCTTATGGCTTTTGCTTTTTTTATAAATTCATCTTCGCCCTCTTTCAAACTAATTGAGTTAACAACTGCTTTTCCTTGCAAGACTTTTAATCCCGCTTCTATCGCTTCCCATTTCGATGAATCAATCATAATGGGAAGTCGTGATATTTCAGGCTCCGACACAATATAATTTAAAAATATACGCATCTCCTCTTTTGCATCGAGTAAACCGTCATCTAAGTTTACATCAATAATTTGAGCACCGCCGTCAACCTGATTGCGGGCAATGGTAAGAGCTTCTTCGTATTTTTTTTCGCGAATCAAACGGGCAAATTTACGAGACCCTGCCACGTTTGTTCGTTCTCCCACATTCACAAAATTACGTTCGGGGCTGATATACAACGGTTCAAGTCCGCTAAGACGAGTTTCCGTTTTAATTTTTGTTTTTTCGTGAGGTTGATAATCCTTTACAATGCTTGCAATAGCCTCAATATGAGCAGGTGTGGTTCCGCAACATCCGCCTACAATGTTTACCAAACGGTTTTCAAGATAATATTGAATTTGATTAGCCATAGTTTTTGGCAACTCATCGTATTCACCTAGTTGGTTAGGCAGTCCCGCATTCGGGTAAACCGAAATATACCAAGGCGATTTACTTGCAAGTTCTTCGAGATACGGACGCATACCTTCGGCACCAAAGCTGCAATTAAGTCCGATACTGAATAAATCCATATGCGAAAGCGAAATGATAAAAGCCTCAACCGTTTGCCCCGAGAGTGTTCTTCCGCTTTTGTCGGCAACGGTAATCGACATCATTATCGGAAGTGTAGTATTGTATTTTTCAAAGGCATTGATAACACCCACATAAGCCGCTTTGGCATTTAAAATATCAAAAACCGTTTCAATCAGCATAATATCCACATCCCCTTCGATAAGACCTTCGGCTTGCTCTTGATAAGCATCAACAAGTTCATCAAAAGTTATTGACCGTTTTGATGGGTCGTTGACATCAGGCGATAGCGATGCCGTTTTGTTTGTAGGTCCCATTGAACCGGCTACAAATCGCGGTTTATCAGGATTCTGAGCAGTAAACAAATCTGCTGTTTCGCGAGCATTTTTTGCTGCTTCAACATTTATTCTTCGCGATAAACTTTCCGTTGAATAGTCTGCCTGCGATATACGTTGAGCATTAAATGTATTGGTTTCAATAATATCGGCACCCGCTTCCAAAAACTGTTTGTGAATAGCTTTACAAACATCGGGGCGGGTTATTGACAAAAGGTCGTTATTCCCTTTTAAATCAACAGGATGATTTTTAAACTCCTCACCGCGAAAATCTTCTTCGGTAAGTTTGTATCGTTGTATCATTGTGCCTGTGGCACCGTCCAATACAAGTATTCTGTTTTTTATTATTTCTTCAAGTTTTTGTTTCTGAGGCAACATATTGTTATTGTATTATGATTTTATTTATTCTTTTAATTTTGTAATTATACTTAATAGTTACGATGTGAGTCTTACTTTAAACATACACGATTTGTTATTATAAACTCTACTAAACCAGCAACTTACACTGTAAAGAGTATTTAATTTTACGATTTTTTAATAAAACATTCTCCTTTACCTTTCTCTTTGGTTTCTTGTGAATTAATTTCAATTGTTATTTTATCGTATCCTTCAATCTTTTCGCTTTTTTTCAAAGTGCCGGTTTTCGGTTTTATAACTTGTATTTCATAAGCAAAAATATACTTTCCCGATGTATGAAACTCCGTAACTTTATCAATAGATACAATTTTTGTTTTAACATTATTTATTTTTACAGTCAAATCTTTTTCTGTCAGACTTTCAGGTGCAATATCAATTGTATCGCTTTTTTCTGCATTTTCAACATTTTGATACTTTGTTAACGACATTGGTCTGAAATAAACTCTGTAAGTATCGTAAGGATTAACTTTCGGTTCAAAAGCGTGAATACCGTAAACTTCCATTCTGTCGTATTGCGGATTTATCTCCAAATCTTTAAACAAAGGAACATTCCAAGCCCAATATTCTAATTTTGTAATGCCGTAATCACTCTCTTTTATCGCATAAATTGAATAGTAAACACCTTTTTTAACATTTAAAGAGTAGTTCCCGTTTTTATCGGATAAAGTTTGATACAAATCGTTAAAATTCTTATCCTTTACTTTTATAACAACACTGTCAACAGGGTTATTGTTAAAATCGGTTACCTTTCCGAAAAGTCTGACATAACCGGTTTTATTATCATTTGTATCTGACTTTTCAGTATTACACGATAATGTAAAGATTAAAAGTATAAATAATAATTTTTTCATTTTAACTTGTGTTTGGTGTTGTCTTGCAAAAAATTTAATAAGTATCTACCAAATCATTAATATAAGCGATAAATATATCTAATTTAGGAAGAAGTTTTTTAATCTTCACAAGATTTTCAAGTTTTATTGTTCCTATCACATAGTTATTCTCTTTTGAAGTGTATCGTTCCTCTATCTCTTCAAAGTCGAAATGACTAAGTTCGTGCGGGTTTGAATATCTCAAATAAATTCTTAAAGTATGGTTGGTTGTATATTTGGGCACGGTAAAATATTTACGTTTTTTATACTCATATTTATAATCGTGTAAACGAGCCGTAATATCCGACAATACAGCCGAACCGGTTGGATGTCCGCCGGCTCCTTTACCGAACATAAACTGTTTGTCGTAAGCTTCACCCTGAATTACAACACCGTTATACTCATCCTCTACGCTGTAAATGTATTTATCGGGTGTAACAAGTCGCGGAAGCACATACATTGTAATCTTTCCGTCGGCAATTTTTGTAACTTGAGCCACAAGTTTAATCTTATAACCCTTTTCGCGAGCATATTGAATATCAAAATCCGACATTTTTGAAATGCCGTAATTTAGCACCTTTTCGGGATTTACAATAGTGCCAAATCCGTGAACAGTAAGAATAATCAACTTGTAAAGGCTATCGAACCCTTCAACATCGAACACAGGGTTACTTTCGGCAAAACCCAAATCCTGAGCAAGTTTAAGAGCTTCGCCGTAAGGCATTTTATCGTTAAAAATACGAGTAAGAATAAAGTTTGACGAACCGTTTAAGATTCCGGTAATTGATTTTAGCAAATCGTTGTCGTAATACTCTTCGAGGTTACGAATTACTGGAATACTGCCACAAGCCGATGCATCGTAAAGAAGAGCGGTATTGTTTTTTTGTTGCAACTCAATAAGTTCGGTAATATTGTCGGCTATCATCTTTTTATTGCCCGAAACCACTGATTTGCCGTTTTGTAAGGCATTTTTTACAATTTTGTATGCTTCGTCAGCGTTGTCAATAAGTTCAACAATCAGATTTACATCTTGATTATCAATAAGTTCATTTACATCAAGAGTAAAAATTTCATCTGTGAGTTTTCTTGCTTTTTTAGGGTTTTTTATGCAAATCTGCTTTATTTCGGCTCTTGCATTAGGCGACTTTTTAAGAACTTCGTAGAGTCCTTCACCTACTGTTCCAAAACCTACCAATCCTATTTTTATCTGTTTTTTGTCCATTTTTGTATTTTTAAATTATTTTGTTTCCTTATTGTTATCATTTGTCACTTCGACAAGCTCAGTGACCACTCCTAAACAGGTAATGCTTGTTTTTTTTATAACAGCTTTTTTCACTAATACTACTAACTCAAATTGTTTAACAAATAGTCACGGCGTGAATAATATTTAAGAGCCACTCTTTTAAATTATTATTAAATACTATTAAATAAACAATTTACACCGTGATTTATGAATTTAAAAATTTATCGTAAATTTTATTTTGTTGTTCAAACTCAATTAAAAAGCCGTCGTGACCGTAAAAAGATTTTAACACTGCAAACTCACTGTTCGGAATATGTTTGTGTATTAATTGTTGGTCTTCGGGAGTAAAAAGCAAATCGGTATCTATTGACAATATCAGCGATTTGGCTTTAATACGTGCCAATGCTTTTGCATATCCTCCGCGATTTCTTCCTACATTATGCGAATCGAGAGCTTTTGATAAATAATAATACGAATACGCATTAAATCTTTTTACCAACTTTTCGCCTTGATAGTTTTGATAAGAACTTGCCTTGTAATTATCTGTTTTGCTGTCGTCGGATTCGGCTTGCGTTTTGTTGTAAGCATTGCGATTGCGATAACTTAAAAGAGCAATACTACGAGCAGCTTTTAGTCCTTTTGCTCCGCCGTCGGGGCGGTCTTCAAAAAATGTAGGGTCGGCTTCAATTGCAAGCCGCTGACTTTGACTGAAAGCCGTTGTCCACGGAATACTCACTGCATTTGTGGCAACAAAAATAGCATTGTCAAACAAATCGGGATTTGAAATTGTCCACTCCAAAGCCTGATGACCGCCAATGGAACAACCGAGAATAAGATTTATTTTACTTATTCCTAAATGCTTACGCAAAATTTCGTGAGCATTAATTTGGTCGCGAACTGTTATTTGCGGAAACGTGCGATAATACGGCTTTTCCGTTTGGGGATTTATTGATAAAGGTCCCGTAGAACCGTAACACGAACCAAGAATATTGGCACAAACAATAAAATATTTATCGGGATCGAAAAAATATCCTTTACCAACCATTCCGGGCCACCAATCAACAGGGTCGGCATTTGCTGTAAAGGCGTGACACATCCAAACAATATTGTCTTGCTTATCGTTTATTTTACCGTAAGTGGTGTAAGCAATATCTATTTCGGGTAACGACTCACCACTTTCGAGTGTAAATTCTTTATTGTATTTTAAGAATTTAACATTCTTACCGTCATCGTGCGACATATATTGTTGCTTTATTAAACTTATTTGTTCGGTGTTGTTCATTTTTGTTTTAAATATTTTTGTTTTTATAAACCTAACAGATTTAACTAATTATTGAATAGTTGTTATCATTTTATTTATAAAAAACCTGTTAGGTTCTTACGATTAAATGGTTGCTGAGCTTGTCGAAGCATTTTGCTATAATTTTTTAATCTCTATAAATTATTATTCAAATGCTTGTTTAAAATCGTTGATAATATCATCAATATGCTCAATGCCAACCGAAACGCGGATAAGATTCGGTGTGATGTTAATATCAAGCAGTTGCTTCTCCGACAGTTGGCGATGAGTCATACTTGCAGGATGCACAACACCTGTGCGAATATCTCCCACATGCACAACAAGTTTTGCAAGTTTTAAGTGGTTGATAAACCGTTTTGTCTGCTCCACATCACCATTGTAGCCGAAAGTAAGCACTCCGCTTGCACCGTTTGGCAGATATTTTTTATATAAATTATAATATTTACTTGATTTCAATGCGGGATATTTTACCCACTCTATCTCTTTTTGCTTTTCGAGCCATTGAGCCAAAGCAAGAGTGTTTTCGCTGTGGCGTTGCATACGAAGAGCCAGAGTTTGGCATCCGTGAAAAGTTAAAAATGCGTTAAACGGCGATAATGTGGGACCAAAATCCCTTAAAAGCTGGGTTCTTGCTTTTACCACAAAAGGATTTTCTTTAAAATCGACAGCATAACGCACACCGTGATAACTTTCATCGGGTTCGGTAAAATCGGGGAAGTTTCCATTGTGCCAATTGAAAGTTCCCCCGTCAATAATTATCCCGCCAAGGCTAGTTGCGTGTCCGTCGATAAATTTTGTAGTGCTGTGAACTACAATATCGGCACCATGCTCAAACGGGCGACAAAGAACCGGAGTGGGAAAAGTATTATCAATAATCAACGGCACATTATTTTGTTTTGCTATTTTAGAAAACTTTTCAAAATCGAGCACTTCCATTCCCGGATTGGTGAGACTTTCGGCAAACAAAAACTTAGTATTCGGCTGAAAAGCCTTTTGTATTTCATCTGCGGAAGCATCCTGATTTACAAAAGAGCAAGTGATGCCATATTTTTTTAAGGTAGAAGAAAACAGGTTTATTGTTCCTCCGTAAAGCGATTTGGCAGCCACAAAATGGTCGCCTGCATTGCATAAATTCAGCACGGTAAGTGATACGGCAGCATGTCCCGAAGCAACAGCCAAAGCTCCTGTTCCATCTTCGAGAGCATTTATTTTTTCTTCGAGATAATTTACCGTAGGATTGCTCAACCGCGAATATATGTGAGCATCATCTTTCAGGTCGAATACATCGCCTATTTGTTCGGCAAAGTCGAATTTATAAGTTGTGCTTTGAATAATTCCCGGCACGCGAGGTTCGGTGTTTGCAGGTTCGTAACCCGCTTGAACCGCTTTTGTTTCTATATGTAGATTCTTTTGTTTCATTTATAATGGTTTAAATTTTTATGTATAAAGATTTGTATTAAAGGTGTATAAACCTTTAAAGTATATTCATTTTACGTAAGTAAAAAGAAATACTTTGGCTGGATGATAAAGTATAACGCACCTAACGGCACATACTTGCTTTTGAAAAAGCTAGACGATAAGATACTGAATAGTTACGAAGAAGTGCGGTGTGCAATTCGTTAATTTGTTCTGTTGTAAGAATTTTTGTGTTTTTCATTTTTCTTTTGTTTTGTTATAATTTCCTCATCCGCCTATGCGAATTTGGTTAGGTATTAGCACCTTTCCTTTTAGTGAGAAGGTTGCTAGAGCTTCATTGAGCCTAATCTCTCTGCTCTTCTGTATAACATCAACCGTAAAAAGATCGTGTATTGAGGGGACAAATATAATTGCAAAATTTAAAAGGGCATAATTTTTTTAATATTTTTTAATTTGATTTGTGTTATTTCAATAAATTTTATGGTTATTTTGATTTTGTTGAGTTCTTATTTTTTACAGAGACGAGCTGTTACTATTCTTATTGTTATTATGCAATATTTTTCATATCTTTGCGTAATAAAAAAAAACAAATAACACAAGATGGAAAAGAAAAAAGTACTGTTTGTTTCGCAGGAAATTACCCCATACTTACCTGAAAGTGAGATAGCAAAAATAGGACGAGAACTTCCCCAAGGAATTCAAGAAAGAGGAAAAGAGATACGAACATTTATGCCGAGGTTCGGGTGTATAAATGAAAGACGTAATCAGTTACACGAAGTAATAAGATTGTCGGGGATGAATTTGATTATAGATGATACAGATCATCCGCTAATAATAAAAGTTGCATCTATTCAGGCTGCAAGAATGCAAGTTTATTTTATTGATAACGAAGAATATTTTCAAAGAAAAGCCGTTCTTAAGGATGAGCCGGGAAAATATTTTGCTGATAATGATGAAAGAGCAATATTTTTTGCAAGAGGTGTTCTTGAAACAGTTCAAAAATTACGTTGGACACCTGATATAATACATTGTCACGGGTGGTTTACATCGTTGGTTCCTTTATATATTAAGAAAATATTTAAAGATAATCCGTTATTTTCGGGAGCTAAGCTGATTTATTCAGTGTATAATGATAAGTTTGATAATGAATTAGATGCTAAGTTTAAGAAAAAATTAATTTTTGATGGACTTGAAGAAAATGATTTAAAAACAATAGAAAAACCGAATTTTATTAATTTAACAAAACTTGCGATTGATAATTCGGATGGTTTAATATTGGGAAGTGAAAATGTTGACAAAGAACTTGAAGATTATACAAATAAAAGTGGGAAACCATTTCTTACATATAAAAATTCAGATGAGTTTATTGATACTTATGATGAATTTTACGATAAAATTCTACCTTAACTTATTAACTTTAAAATTATATAAAATTGAAAATTAAATATATTATGAAAACCTTCCTATTGGCAGGTTTTTGTTTTTACGGCTGTTTGTTGTTTTCTTGTAAAGATGATTCGGGAGAAGTAGGGTTAGGTTTAGAAAATCCTAATGATAAAGTTTTTGTATTTAATGACTCATCGATGGTTGTTAATACTTATACTTATCAGCAACCCGATTCTATTTATTTTAACCCTTCAAATTTATTGTTAGGTTATAGTATTGACGAGAAAATAGGAAAATTCCAAAACAATTTCATGACCGAAGTAAACCTTTCGTCGTTTAATGTTGATTTCGGTAAAAATCCTGTTTTCGATTCATTGGTACTTTATCTTGATTATTCTTTTGCATATGGTGATACTATGCAAACTCAAAATATTACTGTTTATGAGCTTAACAAAAATATGGCATTAAATGATACGGCAAATAGTATTAACGGTAGAGAAATGACAGATGCTGTAATTAGTGAATATTACGATGAAAATGCTCTTATTACTACATTTTCATTTACTCCACGTCCGGGAGATTCTTTGCCTTTAACAGTAAAACTACCCGATGAATTCGGTCAGAAATTTTTAAATGAAGAATTTTATCATACACAAGATACTTTTGCTTCTAATCTTTTCAGAGGATTTTATTTTATTGCAGAACCATTAACACAAGGAGGAGCAATTTCATATTTTATGTCAAGCGGATTAACAAGATTGCAAATGTATTATCATAATGAGGAGGATACATTATCATATATGTATAATATTAATAATTATACTTATAGATGTAATATTTTTAAAAGGGAGTATAACAGTGATATTAAGTATTTGGATATGAATGCCGAACCGGATACTTCAAAAATTCAGGATTTATTTTATATAAAATATAATAATGCTTTTGAAAGTAGAATTGAGATTAAAGATTTACAAAATTGGAAAGACTCAGGTAATATTACTATTAATAAAGCACTAATTGATGTTTATGCTTTAGAACCGCAAACTGTTGAAGATAGTATCTATTATCCTATGGCAGCATTAACTGTTTATAAATTAAATGAAAATAATGAAAAATTGTTATTACAAGAATATTTTGGTAATAATAAGTATTCTAAAATAAATTATTCCGATTTACCGCAGGGTAAAGGATATAGAATAAATATAAAAAAAACCCTTTTTGATGCTATTCACAATGGAGAGGAAACCTTAACATTACTATTGACTACTGATAATGTTTCAAATAAATCATTTGCAAACAGATTTATTCTTAAAGGTGCAAAAAATGACATATTTCCAAGACTAAGAATAACATATGTAAAAATTAAAACAGAATAAATAATTATGTGTGGAATTGTAGGATATATAGGAGATAAACAGGCTTATCCGATTATAATAAACGGGCTTAAGCGATTGGAATACAGAGGATATGATTCGGCAGGTATTGCATTATTTGATAATAAAACAGCATTATATAAACATAAAGGGAAAGTTTCTGACCTTGAAAATTACATAGGGAATAAATCTACTGCCGGAACTATAGGAATGGGACATACACGTTGGGCAACACACGGCGAACCAAACGATATTAATGCTCATCCTCACGAGAGTTTTTATAAAAATTTTATTGTAATTCATAATGGAATTATTGAAAACTATGCTCGTCTTAAAGAAAAACTTATAAACAGAGGATACGAATTTAAAAGTGAAACCGACACAGAGGTGTTGGCAAATCTTATAGAATATATTTACCTAAAAGGTGATATCTCAGCCGAAATGGCTGTCAGATTGGCTTTGTCGAAAGTGATAGGTGCTTACGGGCTTGTTGTTATGTGTAAAAACGAACCCGATAAATTGATAGCAGCTCGCAAAGGAAGTCCGTTAGTTATTGGTGTCGGACAAGGAGAATATTTTATTGCTTCGGATGCAACACCTATTGTTGAATACACTAAAAGTGTAATTTACCTTAACGATGATGATGTTGCTATTATTAAAAAGAATGAATTACAACTCAAAAATATTGAGAATAAGACTCTTACACCGGATATTAAAGAGTTATCAATTGATATTGGCGAAATAGATAAAATGGGATTTGACCATTTTATGCTTAAAGAAATTTATGAACAACCCAAAGCCATTGCCGATACATTCAGAGGAAGAATAAATCCTGAAAAAACAAATATTCATCTTGGTGGCTTGCATGCCGTATGGGGAAATTTGGAAAAAGCACGCAGGATAATAATTGTTGCTTGCGGAACATCGTGGCATGCGGGATTAGTAGGCGAATATCTTTTTGAAGAGTTTGCACGCGTGCCTGTTGAAGTGGAATATGGTTCGGAATTTCGGTATCGCAATCCTGTAATTTACAGTGACGATGTTGTTATTGCAATAAGTCAAAGCGGTGAAACTGCCGATACTCTTGCCGCAATACGAATGGCAAAAAAAGCGGGAGCAATGGTTCTTGGTATTTGCAATGTGGTAGGTTCAAGTATTCCTCGTGAAACTGATGCAGGAGTTTATACACATGCCGGTCCCGAAATAGGTGTTGCCTCTACAAAAGCATTTACCGCTCAGGTTACTGTTCTTACAATGATGGCTCTCAAACTTGCTCACAATAAATATCAAATTAGCGAAGAGCAATATGTTCATTTAATTAAAGAATTGACTTTAATTCCCGAAAAAATAGAACAAGCAGTTGAGAAAAATGAACAAATTAAGGAAATATCAGAACTGTATAAAGATAAAAAGAATGCTCTTTATTTAGGACGCGGATTTTTATTTCCGGTTGCTCTCGAAGGAGCTTTAAAACTTAAAGAAATATCGTATATTCATGCCGAAGGGTATCCTGCCGCTGAAATGAAACACGGGCCTATTGCATTAATTGATAAAGAGATGCCTGTGGTAGTTGTTGCTACAAAAGATAGTTCTTATGAAAAAATTGTTTCAAATATTCAAGAGGTAAAAGCCCGAAATGCACAAGTAATAGCTGTTGTTACGCAAGGTGACGACACTATTAGAAAAATGGCAGATCATGTTATTGAGGTTCCTGAAACTCCCGAGCATTTATCGCCACTTATTTCGGTTATTCCTTTACAACTGCTATCGTATCATATTGCAGTAATGCGTGGTTGTAATGTTGATCAACCGCGAAACCTTGCAAAATCGGTTACGGTTGAGTAAATTTATGACAGAGAGGCTGTTTAAAAAGTATTTATATCAAAAATAGAATCAAAATTTTGCTTTGTTAACTTATTGAATATAAATGTATTAGTTTTATAATTTTACAAATATAGTGAAACCTTGACTTTTTAGACATCTCCTTTTGACAGTTTACTAAAAAAATATATTTTTACCACAAATTTATTGCCCTCATAGTTCAAGGGATAGAATAGCAGTTTCCTAAACTGTTGATCCAGGTTCGAGTCCTGGTGAGGGTACAACTATTTTTCCAACTCTTTTAATATTTGCATATCATATCCGTAAATGTCCTTAAAAAAGTGAACTTTTCTTGTTGAATCAATATTACAAGTAAAATAAACCGTTTGTATGGGAATATAAGTTTTAAGTTTCACAATTTCGGGATAACCTTTTGATAAATAGTGTGATAATTTAGTAAAGTTACTGTCGTTACGTAGAATTATTTTTGCCAAAAGCATAGCGTTTTGCACTCTTATACATCCGCTGCTAAAAGTCCTGAAATCTTTATTAAAAAGGTATTTACTTGGGGTGTCGTGCAAGTAAATATGATATTTATTCGAGAACATAAATTTTACTTTTCCCAGAGCATTGCTTGCACCATGACGCTGAAATATTTTATAAGGAAAGTTTCCTGATGAATATCTTGAATAATCAATATTGGCAGAGTTTATCTCTTTGCCCGACAGGTTGCAAATAAACATATTATGTTTTGCCAAATAATTTGAATCATTTTTTAATTTTGGCAACATCTTTTTTACGGCTATCGAATTTGGAACTGTCCAGCACGGATTAAAAACAAGATATTCAATATTCGATTTCAACAACGGAGTTTTCTTTTTTACCTTACCTACAATTATTTTTGCAGTAAAAGCAAGAGTATCAGAGTAATACAAGCGTAATCTGTATTCGGGAATATTTATAACAATACCGTCACTTGTTACAATATTTTGTTTTCGACGGCATCGTTCCATATTTATTTTAATGGTATTTGTATAATATTCAGGAGTTCGGTTGACAAACGCAAAAGTATAACGACCTGCAATTCCGTCGGAAGTTAATCCGTTTGTCGCTTGAAATTTTTTTATTGTCGATTCTAAATTTTTATTAAAAATATTTGACTTGCAACTGTCGGGTAAATATCCGAAAGCTGAAAGTTTACGTTTCAATAAAATAACAGTTTCGCTTTTATCACCTTTTTTAAGTGCTTTTGCAGGATATGTAATTTGTAAATAAGCATCTTTGTTTTTTGCATATTGGCGGTATTTAGTCAACTCTTTTTTAAGTGTTTTGTATAATTTTATGTTTGGTTCACATTTTTCGGATATTAATAAAACCTGATTTGACTTAACAGAAGAGCAGATAATAGAATTAATTAATCGGTTGTTTTTTTGCAACCGGTTGTTGATGCCATATAATAAATCGGCACAATAAAGTTTAATCCCTTTTGTAATCAATGTGTCAAGTTCGGCATATTGTTTAAAATCAAAAAGTGTAGTTTTATTTATTGATGTTTTTTTAAAAATTATATCGTTTAAAAAATATTTATCAGGGTTTAATCCGTTTTCCGATGCCGATTTTATCAGTAAAACTGCTTGAGTATAAGCAGTAGAATCGAACCATAACGGGATGTTTTTATTTTGTAAATAAAGATTTTTCAGTTTTGAACTTTGAGCATCGGTAAAAAAACCGGAAAGTTCTGTTGAAATCATTTTTTTGTTAAACGCCGGCATGGTATCGGGCTTAGCAACAGTTACAGCATCCTGAGCTTTATCTGCAACAGTTTGAATATGAGTTTCTTTTGTTACACATCCGGTAACAAAAAACAGAAAGAATAAAAAATGTATTTTAATTTTTAAAATAGCCATCTGTTCAAAACCAGTAATTATTTGATATAATGTGGATTACACTTTTTTCTTTTGTGTTGAAAAATAATTATTACCACATAGTTTACTTTTGCTTATATTTAGGAAGTTGGTATAAGTTTAAAAATATAAAAATAATATTTATCTTATCATTTTATTAGTGATTAGCAAATTTTTATTAAAATGAACAAGCGAAAAATAATAAACGACCCTGTTTACGGATTTATAAATTTTCCTTCGAATTTTGTGTTCGATATAATAGAACATAAATGGTTTCAGCGTTTGCGAAGAATAAAGCAGCTCGGGATGACAGAATTTGTATATCCCGGAGCACGTCATACACGTTTTCATCATACTTTGGGAGCCACTTATTTGATGCATCTGGCTCTTGATGTTTTATCGTCGAAAGGTGTTGAGATAACTGCCGAAGAAAAAGAAGCCGCATATATTGCTATTCTTTTGCACGATATTGGACATTGTCCGTTTTCGCATTCGCTCGAAAACCGGATAGTAAATGTTAATCACGAAAAGTTATCACTGTTTTTTATGCAGGAACTCAACAAAGTGTTCGACGGAAAACTTAATCTGGCAATAGAAATATTTAAAAACAATTATCATAAAAAATTCCTTCATCAGCTTGTTTCAAGTCAGCTCGATGTTGACAGACTTGATTATTTACGTCGCGACAGTTTTTTTACGGGAGTTTCCGAAGGTATTGTCAGCTCCGACAGAATAATTAAGATGCTTGATGTGGTTGACGATAATCTTGTGGTTGAAAAAAAAGGAATTTATTCGATAGAAAAATTTATTATTGCCCGCAGGCTGATGTATTGGCAAGTTTATTTGCATAAAACCGTTCATGCCGTTGAACAGATGTTGTTAAGTATTTTAAATCGTGCCAAATACCTTACCCGTCAAGGCGAAGACTTGTTTGCAACACCTGCATTCAAATTCTTTTTACAAAACAATATTTATGAAAATGATTTTGATAATATTGACATCCTTGAAAAATTTGCGGCACTTGACGATAACGACATTGTATCATCAATAAAAGTATGGGCAACGCATAAAGACAAGGTGTTGTCGATGCTTTGTAATAATTTTATCAATCGTAATATTTTTAAAAATGAAATTCAAGATACACCTTTCGATAGTAATTTGATAACTGTTATTAAAGAAAAAACGGCGACAAAATATAATATTTCGGTTGATGATGCATCATATTTTGTAATGTCGGATACTATTGAAAACAGTGCATATAAACAAGATTCGGATAAAATACTCATAAAAGAAAAAAGCGGCAAAGTAACGGAAATTGTAAACGTGGCAGATATGTTGAATATAAAGGCTTTATCGGGCACTGTAAGTAAATATTATCTCTGCTATCCGAAAGAGTTGTAAATAGACAAACACTTAATTAATGCAAAAACCATTTCGCCAAAAACACATCGTAAACTTTATATATATTATTTTCTGAATAAATAAGTTCTTTTTCCATTAAAGCCTTAATGGCTGAACTTACAGTGCTGGTAGTACCTAAATTATACTTATTTATAAATTCTTTTGCCGAAGGTTGTCGCACACCGCCTTCTAAGGCAATTGATTTTAACAAATTATACTGTGCCGATGTTAATATATTTTGTAAATTCGAATATATGAAATCATGCTCGTTTATAATATATTGCTTAGTATTGTCAATATCCTTTTTTGTAATGGTTTTTCCACTTAAGAACCATAATTTATTACAAAAACTCTGAACATAAAAAGTATAATTATCAAGCCATTGGAGTATATCGTCAATTTGTTCGCGACAAATTGTTTTTTTTGTTTCTTTAAACTTTTGTTGAATAAAATCGGCGTAAATATCAGCAGGTATTCTTTCTAATTTTAAAAAACCGGCAGACTGGTAAAACGGTCGCGAATACGAAGCAAACATTGATGTTAAAATATTTTGTTGACTGCCGCTGAAAATAAAACTTACATTATTCAAATGTTGAATATGAGAACGTAAAAAAGCCTCAAATCCTTCATTTTTGTATTTTGTAATTTGCTGAAATTCATCAATGGCAATAAAAATGCGTTTATCTTGTTTCTCAAGATAATTTAATATTGCAACAATAGACTCTTTCGATTGCTCTTGTTTTTGCGAATTAAATGAAATCACAGGAGTTCCCGTAAATTCATCAAATGTTATTGTGGGTCGAAAAGCTGAAAAGAATTTTAATACATTATTAAATATTCTTTTTGATTTTGAATTAAATGTTCCCAAAACAGCATTGGCAAATCTGTCGGTAAATTCTTCTACCGACGATGTATTCATTATATCAAAATAAAAAGTATAAACATTTTTATCTGTTTTTAAATTATAAAACAGATGCTTTATCAAGCCTGTTTTTCCCAAACGCCTTAACGACAGCAATACCGTATTTATACCATTATACAGACTTTGTTTTAATTGTTCGGTCTCTTTTTCTCTGTCACAAAAAAATGAAGGGTGTTTATATGTTGATATTATAAAAGGATTTTCCATAATTCTTTTAATTTAAAATTCATTTTATATTATAACACTTTTTTCGTTACGAACTTTTCGTTACGAACTTTTCGTAACAAATCTAAGAATATATTTTTAATTATACAAAATCAGGTTCTCTCTTTTATTTTTATAGAATATCTCAAAACAGGTTTTTTTTGAAATAATCGTTAAAAATAATTTTAGATTTTATAGATTTGTCAAAATTTAATTGGAATAATATGGAATTTACTGCAAATCAGATAGCTGAATTTTTGAAAGGAAGAGTTGAAGGAGACGGAGATGTTACCGTAAGCGATATTTCAAAAATAGAAGACGGCACTAAGGGAACGTTGGCATTTTTGGCAAATCCGAAATATACATCATATATATATACTACAAAATCGTCGGTTGTTTTAGTAAACGAAGATTTTAAACCCGAAAAAGATATTTCGGCAACACTAATTTATGTAAAAGATGCTTATCAGGCTTTTGCATCGTTGCTCGAACTTGTAGCAGAAGCAATGTTTGAAGACAAAACGGGAATAGAAATGCCAAGTTTTATCAATGAATCGGCTAAATATGGCGATGATTTCTATTTGGGAGCATTTTCGTATATTGGTAAAGATGTTAAAATAGGTAAAAATGTAAAAATTTATCCGCAAGTTTATATAGGAGATAATGTTGTTATAGGAGATGATGTCACTATTTTTGCAGGAGCTAAAGTTTATCACAGTTGTATTTTGGGTAAAAATGTTACAATTCATTCGGGAGCGGTAATCGGTGCCGACGGTTTTGGATTTGCACCTACCGATATGGCAAATTACCGGAAAATTCCTCAGATAGGAAATGTTATTCTCGAAGATTATGTTGAAATAGGTTCAAACACAACCGTTGACAGAGCTACAATGGGAAGCACTATTATTCGAAAAGGTGTAAAACTTGATAACTTGATACAGATAGGTCATAATGTAGAGGTTGGCGAAAGCACTGTAATGGCAGCACAAACAGGAGTAGCCGGGTCAAGTAAAATAGGAAAACACTGTATGTTTGGCGGACAAGTGGGAATATCAGGGCATCTTACCATTGCCGATGAGGTTAAACTTACAGCACAAACAGGAGTTTCGGGAAATATTAAAAAACAAGGCGACATACAAATGGGGTCACCTTCGTTTGATTTTATGAACTATAAAAAATCATTTATCTATTTTAAAAAATTGCCTGATACTGAAAACAGAATACGTAAACTTGAAAAAGAACTTGATGAGCTTAAACAGTTACTGAAAAATGATTAAAAATATTTTATTTGTCGGAATAGGAGGCTTTGTTGGTAGTGTAGGACGGTATCTTTTAGGTAAGTTAAATATTACTTTCGATGTGTTTTCACTACCTGTGGGAACTCTTTTGGCAAATATTTTGGGCAGTTATATCATCGGTTTTTTAACGGGCTTAGCTGACAAAACTTTAATAATGACACCCGAACTGCGATTACTTTTAATGGTTGGCTTTTGCGGAGGATTTACAACTTTCTCATCGTTTACAAACGAAAATCTTGCGTTTATTCACAGTGGACAATACGGTTTGGTATTTGTCTATACAGCTTTGAGTTTGCTGTTGGGATTTACCGCTGTTTTTTTGGGATTTACATCAGCAAATTTGTTGTAAGCAGAAGATATAGGAGACCTTTTATAAATTTTAATACTATGAATATTTATTAGAAAATACTATTTCAAAAATTAACATATCTTTTTTTTCTTTTTTTCGTATAAAAATTTTATTGAAAATAAAAAATTAAAAAGATTAACGATGGAAATTTTTGAAATACCAAGAAAACTAAAAGTAACATGGGATCCCAAAGTTAAAGCAATAATTATTACTTGGTTGTCTTATATTATTTCGGATGAAGAGTTTAAAACTGCTGTTTTAACAAAAGGTTTGAATTATGCAAAAACAAATAATGCAAATGCTTGGATAGTAGACGCAAGTAAAGCAAGAGGGCTTTTTAAACAATCGCAAATTGATATAATTGATAATGAAATTTTTCCTGCTTTTGCAAAAAACGGAATTAAATACTTTATAACGATTAAACCGGAAACCAGTATTTTTACGGAACAAACGGTTAAGAAATTTTCAGCACTAACAGGACCTCACGGATTAAAATTAATAGAAACTGCAAATATTAATCAAGCAATTATGTGGTTGAGAAACCAACAATAAATACTATTATCTAACTAAAACTGCCCTTTTTATTTTATAAATGAACAATATAAATATTAATTTGTTCATTTAAAGTGTAATGCAAAAAACTGTCAATTAACTTTAAAATGCATTTATGAGATTTTTTTTTATAATTATATCTCTTAATTTTTTATTAAGCATATCTGCTTATGCCCAATATCAAACAAAAATTGACAGTTTGAAAAAAGAATTGGAAACAGCCCGAAAAAGCAAATCAAAAAAACAAACAGCACTATATTTGGAAAAAATAGGTGAACTTTATGAAACAAATAATAATTATAACAAAGCATTATCATATTATCAACAAGCATTAAACATCAATCAACAAAATAAAAATAGAAAAAAAGCAGCAGATAATTTAAGTGAAATAGGAAACATCTTTTTTTATAAAAGTAATTTTGAAAATGCTTTGAAATATTATCAAGATGCTTTGAAAATAAACGAACAAATTGATAATAAAACAGGAATTGCCAATAATTTGGGGAATATCGGAAATGTTTTTTATTACCAAAATGATTTTAAAAATGCACTTGATAACTATCAAAAAACCATAGATATTCAAAAAATAATAAAAGATACTCTTGGAATATCAAGAAGCTATATAAATATTGCTAATATTTATTCGTATCAAGAAAATTATAAAAAAGCCCTGATTTATTACAAAAACGCACTAAATATTCAAAAAAAAATTAATGATAAAAGCGGTTTAGCTTTAAGTTATACAAACATTGGTGTGATTTACGAAAATGAAAATAACTTTCAAAAAGCAATGGTGTATTATCAAAAAGCGTTGTTTATAAATAAAGAAATAAATGATAACTTAGGTATTGCATATAATTTTATTGAAATTTCAGGAGTAAATTATAAATTGGAGAAATATAAAGAATGTATGATTTTTGCACAAAAAAGCATAATCATATCTAAACAATTAGGCAATTTAAATATACAAAAAGATGCTTACAACTATCTGTCAGATGCTTACTTGAAATTAAAAAAATATAAAAAATCAATTAAATATAAAGATTCGGCAATAATATTAAAAGACAGTATTTTTAGTATTGATAAAACGAAAGCTATTACCGAAACACAAATAAAATATGAAACCGAAAAAAAAGAGAAACAAATTTTAAAACAGCAGAATGAATTGAAAATAAAACAATTGCAACTATCAAAAGAAAAAGTTGAAACCGAAAAAAAAGAGATACAACGTAATTTATTAATAATCGGATTAATTCTTTCTATACTATTTATAGTAATAATATTTAACTCAAAAAAACAGAAACAAAAGATTAATAAATTATTAAAAAAACAAAAAAAGGAATTAGAAGACACAAATGAAGAATTAACCCAAATTAACGAAGAACTCATTGTTTCACTAGACGTAATTAAAGAACAACATCAAATAATTAAAGAAAGTGAAAAAAAATTCAGAATAACCGTAGATTCTGCAAACGATGCTATTATATTAATCAATAATAATGAAAAAATAACTTTTTGGAACAAATCAGCCGAAAAAATATTCGGATATACAAAAAAAGAAATTATTAATAAAAACATTCACGATCTGATTACACCTGTAAAATACAGAGAAACTGCACACAAAGCATTTGCTGTTTTTAAACAAACAGGAAAAGGTAACGCATTAAACAAAACAATAGAATTGGAAGGAATTAAAAAAAATAATGAAATATTTCCGATAGAATTGTCATTGTCTGCTATAAAAATAAAAAACAAACTGAATGCCATAGGTATAATAAGAGATATTTCAAAAAGAAAAAGAAACGAATTAAAATTAAAAGAAATTTATAAACAAAAAGAAATATTAATAAACAATATTCCTGCTGCTGTTTTTTATAAAGATTTAAATTTGAAATATATCGAAGTAAATAAAAAATATGCTGAGATATTACAAAAACAACCCGAAGAAATAATAGGTAAAAACGATGATGAAATAATAACCGATAAAAAAATAATAGAAGAATACGAAGGTTTGGATAAAAAAGTAATAGCATCCAAAAAACCCATTTTAGATTATGTAAAACAACATAAGCAAAATAATGAAACATATTGGATATCAACATCAAAAATACCATATCTTGATATTAATAATAAAATAGCGGGAATAATAGGAGTTGTTAGAAACATTACAAAGCAAATAGAAAATGAAAAAGCCATAGAAGAAAGTAAAAGTAAAATAGAAGAGATTTACAACAGCATAACAGAAAACATAACCTATGCAAAAGTAATTCAACAATCGTTACTTCCCGATAAAAGTACTCTTGATAAATATTTACCCGAATACTTTCTTTTTTTTAAACCCAAAGGTATTATCGGAGGCGATTTTTATTATGTCAATAAAATTGAAAATAATTTGGTAATTGCTGTTGCCGATTGTACCGGGCATGGTGTTTCGGGAGCACTTCTTTCAATTCTTGGCATTACATTTTTACACGATATTGTTAATGAAATTCTTAACCCGAAAGATATTTTAACATTATTAAGAACAAAAATAAAAAATATTTTTAATGCTTTTGGTTCAAACGATAAAGACGGAATGGACATAGCTCTTTGTGTAATAAATACCAACACAAATACTTTAAAATATTCGGGAGCTTTTAACCCTTTGTGGTTAATTCGCAACAAACAACTATATGAATATAAAGCAACTAAAAATCCTATCGGATTTTATCATTATGAAAAAGATTTTGAAGAAATAGAAATAAAATTACAAAAAAACGATAACCTTTACATGTTTTCCGATGGTTTTGCCGACCAATTCGGCGGGAAAAACGAAGAAAAACTTAAAACCAAAAACTTTAAAAAACTGCTTCTTGATAATGCCGATAAATCCATGCAAGAACAAAAAAAACTATTAACAGATAAATTTAATAAATGGAAAGGTAGTTTGGAACAAATAGATGATATTGTTGTACTGGGGGTTAAAATTTAAAATAGTTTTCAAACAAGGTTTGTTTTCACGCCTAATTTAACTAATTTTGCATCCTGAATTTTTATACATTCCCTTACGGGATATTTTTTTGTTTATCAAACAATTATGAGTAAATCACGTTATGATGCCAGAGGTGTTTCAGCTTCAAAAGAAGATGTGCACAATGCAATAAAAAACCTTGACAAAGGAATTTTTCCTAATGCTTTTTGTAAAGTAATACCCGATTACCTTGGCGGAGATGCCGAGTATTGCAATGTTATGCACGCCGACGGAGCAGGAACAAAATCGTCACTTGCATACATGTATTGGAAAGAGACAGGCGATTTATCGGTATGGAAAGGTATTGCACAAGATGCAATTATTATGAATATCGACGATTTGTTGTGCATCGGCATTACCGATAATATTTTGGTAAGCTCAACAATAGGCAGAAACAAACAACTTATTCCGGGTGAAGTTATTGCTGCGGTTATCAACGGCACCGAAGAAGTTTTATCGCAACTTCGTGAGTTGGGAGTAAACACAGTATTTACAGGTGGTGAAACTGCCGATGTGGGCGACTTGGTTCGCACAATTATTGTTGATTCAACAGTTACCGCAAGAGCAAAACGCTCGCAAATTATTGATAATACAAAAATTCAACCCGGCGATGTAATTGTAGGTTTATCGTCTTACGGACAAGCAACTTACGAAAAAGAGTATAACGGAGGAATGGGCAGCAACGGACTTACTTCGGCTCGTCACGATGTGTTTAACAACTATTTGGCAAAAAAATATCCCGAAAGTTACGACAACAGTATCCCGCAAGAATTGGCTTATTCGGGAAGTTACACACTTACACAAGAAATTGAGAACCTTGGTATTGATGCCGGAAAACTTGTATTGTCGCCTACACGCACTTATGCTCCCGTAGTGGCAAAAGTTTTAAAAGAAAATTTTAATGCCGTTCACGGTATGATTCACTGCTCAGGCGGAGCACAAACAAAAGTGTTAAATTTTATAAACAATGTTCACGTTATTAAAGACAATATGTTTGATATTCCGCCGCTGTTTAAGATAATTCATCAGGAATCGGGCACCGACTGGAAAGAGATGTATAAAGTGTTTAATATGGGACACCGCTTTGAATTTTATGTGCCGGAAAAAGAAGCCGGTTTTATTATTGATATTGCAAAAAGTTTTAATATTGATGCTAAAATAGTAGGACGTATTGATGCATCGTCACAAAAAAAACTTACCGTAAAAAGCGAATTTGGAGTATTTGAATATTAAAAAAAAGAATCCATAGGAGGATAAAGATATGGCAAATAATATGATATTAGATCGTTTGGAAGGGGTTAAACTCAGATTTGATGAGGTTGCACAGCAAATTACTGACCCCGAAGTAATAAACGACGTAAAACGATATGTAAAGCTCAATAAAGAATACAAAAATCTTGAACCTATAATTGATGCATACAAAGAGTATAAAAATATACTCAGCAATATTGAAGATGCACGTGAAATTTTAAGTCAAGAAACTGATGATGAGATGCGTGAGATGGCAAAAATGGAGATTGAAGAGCTTGAAAGCAGAATAGAACCTCTCGAAGAGAGAATTAAATTCCTTCTTTTACCTGCCGACCCCGAAGATGCTAAAAATGCAATTCTTGAAATCAGAGCAGGAACAGGTGGCGACGAAGCAAGTATTTTTGCAGGTGATTTGTTCAGAATGTATTCAAAATATTGTGAACGCAAAGGGTGGAAAATGGAAGTTACACATTCTGCCGAAGGAACATCGGGAGGATATAAAGAAATTGTTGCAAATATTTCGGGAAACGGCGTTTACGGAACAATGAAATACGAATCGGGAGTGCATCGCGTACAGCGAGTGCCGCAAACCGAAACACAAGGGCGTGTGCATACTTCTGCCGCTACTGTGGCGGTATTACCCGAAGCCGAAGATTTTGACGTGGAACTTAAACCCGAAGATATTAAACGTGATGAATATTGTTCATCGGGTCCGGGCGGACAGTCGGTAAATACCACATATTCAGCTATTCGCCTTACTCACATTCCTACGGGTATTGTGGTTACTTGTCAAGACCAAAAATCAAAATTGAAAAACCTTGACAAGGCTATGAAAGAACTTAAAACACGACTTTATAACCTTGAATATCAGAAATATATTGACGAAATAGCATCAAAACGAAAAACTATGGTATCAACAGGCGACCGCTCAGCAAAAATTAGAACTTACAACTGGCCGCAAGGGCGTGTTACCGATCACAGAATAAATCTTACTCTTTATAACCTTTCGGCAATTATTGACGGTGACATTCAGGAGATAATAGACAAATTGCAACTTGCCGAAAATACCGAAAGACTTAAAGAAGCAGGAATGTAATTTTATTAAATCAGTAAAATAGCAATTAGCTATTTAATGGAGTCTGAGCTTGTCGAAGACGGTATTTCTCTAAAAAAAGATTTAAATAGAATTCATTATATGAATTATAACTTTAACTATCAATTTATTTTTGATAATTAAGTAATTAAAAAAGAAAAATAACAAAAGATATAAACTTATATGAACAGTAATCAACTTTTTGAACAGATATTAAAAAAACGCAGCTTTTTGTGTGTGGGACTTGATACGGATATTGATAAAATACCCGAACATCTGAAAAGTAAAGATGACCCTGTTTTTGAATTTAATAAAGCAATAGTTGATGCTACTCATAAATATTCAATAGCTTATAAGCCTAATCTTGCTTTTTACGAAACTCTTGGAGCAAAGGGTTTAGTCAGTCTTGAAAAAACAGCCGAATATATAAAATCCAATTATCCCGAAATATTTATTATTGCCGATGCCAAACGTGGTGATATAGGCAATACTTCAAAAATGTATGCAAAAGCATTTTTTGAAAATTCGGTTTTCGATGCTGTTACCGTTGCTCCGTATATGGGCGAAGATTCGGTTACTCCGTTTTTGAGTTATAAAGATAAATGGGTGATATTGTTGGCTTTAACATCAAATAAAGGAGCCGATGATTTTCAATTTTCGGGTAATCCACCACTTTTTCATCAGGTGATAAAAAAATCGCAATATTGGGCATCACCCGACGAACTTATGTTTGTAACAGGTGCCACTCGTGCCGATATGATTGATGAGATACGTAAACTTGCACCCGAACATTTTTTACTTGTTCCCGGTGTAGGAGCACAAGGCGGAAGTCTTGCCGAAGTAGCAAAATACGGAATAAATGAAAAATGCGGACTTATTGTAAACTCTTCGCGAGGAATAATTTATGCCGATAATACCGAAAATTTTGCACAGGTTGCAAGCGAAAAAGCAAAAGGGTTAAGAGACGAAATGAATAATTTGTTAGAACAATATTTGTAAAAAGTTTATTAGCTAATGATTATATATAGTTGGTTTTAAGCTTGTGATCTTTATGATTAATACATAATTCTATGATTATTAGAAAGTTTAATCTAAAAAATATTCTCATTCTGTTAATTATACTTCAATATAGTTATTCATGCAGTATTATGCGGAATAGGATGACTTATTTGACTTATTCGGATTACATTTACAACACGGATTCAATTTCATATACTTGCATTCATTGGACAGGTTCAAAGATTGATAATGATAGTGTTAAAAAGTCAAGTTTATTCATTCCTGTTCAAATAAAGGGAATTGATAAAAAATTATTTATGCAATTGGATTTAGGAGCTAATATTTCATTGTTATATGGAAAAACACTAAATTCATTTGAACAATTGGATTCTTTACTTAAAACTAAACATAAAACATATAAAGCTAAACATTATATGCAAGATGTTTTAATTGAGATAAATCAAGGAACAAGTATAAAAGCCAATCAAATAAGAATTCTTAATAATTTTGGTTCTGAATTTATTGATACCTCTTTTGTTGTAATAGGCACTTTGGGATATGATATTATTGGAGACCAGAAATTAATTATTGATTACAAAAATGATAGAATTGCTTTAACTAAAACAATACCAGTTGAACTTGAAAATAAATTAACATACATATCAAATGTTGATTTAGAAAAATTCCCTATTATATTACCATTCATTTTAAATGGCAAGAAAGTAAGATTATTATACGATACGGGTTCAAGTTTATTCCCGTTAATAACAGGAACTAATAGACTAAATAAATATGCTAAACATCAGTCGGTAGATACCATTTTTGGGTTATCAAGTTGGGGTAAAATATCAAAGACATATAAGGTAAAGGATGCAGCACGGCTTAAATTAGGAGATTTTGATTTTGGAAATATTGATGTATATGGCAATAAAGATTTAAATAGACTAAAACTTATGGGTAAATATCTTTATGGTTTTACAGGTAATGTTAATTTTGACAAGATGATTGTTGTAATTGATAGAAAAGATAATAAATTTGGATTGATAAATTAAAATTAATGTTTACTTGTAGAAGTATTTTAAAAATAAACAGCTTGTAAAATCTACACTAAAAAGAATGACTTATTTCTGTTGATTTTGTTTTAACGGGAATTGTTACAAAAAATGTAGTGCCTTTATCTTTTGAAGATTCTAACCAAATTTTACCGTTTAAAAACTCAGTAAATCCTTTAACAATATAAAGTCCAAGACCATTTCCTTCGTTGGTTGATTTTTTATTTATTTGTATAAAACGTTTAAATATTTTGTCTCTATTTTCTTTATTTATACCAAAACCTTTATCAGAAACCGAAAAACTAAAACTATTATTATTTATATAATATTGAACATCAACCTCTTCATTTTCCGGCGAAAATTTTAATGCATTATCAATTAAATGATAAATAATACGTTTTATTTTTTTTATATCGGTTATTATTATTTTATCATCTTTACCTGTAAGAATTATTCTTTGTATTTTATTTCCCGAGTTTTTAAAATCATTTAAAATTTCATCGAATAACTTTTTTGTTGAAATAGGCGAAATACTTAATTTAATTTGACTTGTTTCTATCTCTGATGCATCAACAATATTATTTACTATATATAATAATTTGTTGCTGCTTATTGTAATTAATTTAGTGTATTCATTTAATTGTTGTTTATTCTCAGATTGTGTCATTTCAATAAGCTGAGAAAATCCCATTATTCCGTTCATGGGAGTCCTTATTTCATGAGATAAATTTTGCAAAAATGCTGATTTTAATCTGTCGCTCTCTTCTGCTCTGTTTTTTGAAATTCTTAGCTCTTCATTTTGTTGTTTCAGTAATCTGTTAATATTATGGTTTAACAAATATAAGGATGAAATTAAAGCTGTTGCAACCATCTCAAATCTTAATATTCGTAAAGATTCATAGCAAGATGTAATAATACTATCTGTTGGTAATGCTAAGTCTAAATAATAGTGAACTACAGCTATTAAAGGCTCCAGAAGAATTATATAATAAAAAAACACCACAAATATCCATATTACACTTAAGTAGATATGATTTTTTACAACTTTAATGAAGTAATTATAAATATAAAAAATTATTAATAGTGATATTGCATGTGTAATAAATGCCGATAAGATAGAAGACCCTTCGGGAATACCCAAAGATGTTATAAAACTTATAAGAATTACGGGAATCCAATGTCTGAAATAAAATATCCCTATAATTAATGCTATTTCTCGTAAATCGGTTGACCTGCTTTCAAAGCCCGGCATAAGAAATTTTATTTTTCCCAATAATATTGATAATATTCCTATACCCAAAACTTTGCCACTTTCTCTGATAAGAGAAAAATATTTTGAATTACTATATAAAATATTAGTTATTAATTTATTCAAAGTGTTGAATTTTATCAAGTTTAAGCTGTTTATTTTTTATTTTACAAAAATAACTTTTTTGTGCATAAGTAGTATTAACTTACATATACAATAAAATTATTGTTAAATATAATAAATTTTTTAAATACTTTTTAATTTTCATTTAATCAATTTACATTAGCACAATATTTTTGATAAAATATTATGATTAAAATACATAACTGTAACGAAAATAACCTTAAAACGGTTTCATTAAATATTCCTCACAATAAATTAATTGTGGTTACGGGTGTTTCAGGGTCGGGAAAATCAACTCTTGTTTACGATGTGATTTTTAACGAAGCTCGCCGTCGTTATATCGAGTCTTTTTCGGCTAATGCCGGACAATTCCTCAGTCGTCTGAGTCGTCCCGATGTGGAAAATATTACCGGACTTTTGCCGGGAATTGCTTTACAGCAAAAAAGCATTGTAAATTCACCTCGCTCTACCGTTGGCACTTTAACCGAAATTTATGATTTATTGCGTCTGCTGTTTTCCCGAAAGGGTAAAACCGGAAAGAATATAAAAATTACCCGCAGTCTATTTTCTTACAACTCGCCGAAAGGACAATGTCCTGCGTGTAAGGGTTTGGGAGTTGAAGACCGTATTGACCCGCAACTGCTTATTGCCGATGCAAATAAAACCATCAGGCAAGGATGTTTTGTGATGACCACACCAAGTGGATATATTGTGTATTCGCAAGTTACGCTCGATGTGCTGAACAGCGTTTGCAATGCCGAGGGTTTTTCAATTGATATTCCGTGGAATGAACTTACCGATTATCAAAAAAATGTTATCCTTTACGGAAGTGAAAAAATTAAAGTGCCTTTCGGCAAACATACCCTCGAATCGCGGATGAAATGGAGCGGAATAACTGCAAAGCCCCGTGAAGAAGGCTACTACAAAGGCATTATTCCCGTTATGGAGGAGATTCTTAATCGTGACCGTAATGAAAATGTTTTGCGTTTTGCTCGAACTCATACTTGTTCCGTTTGTAATGGAAATAGACTGAATAACAATGCTTTATCGGTAATATATCACAATAAAAATATTGCTCAACTTTCAAATTTTACCATTGATGAATTACTACTGTTCTTTCATAATATTATTAATAATAATGCCGATGAGGTAGAGAAAAAGATAATAACGCAAATAATAAAAACCGCCGAAATAATTCAAAAACTCGGGTTGGGATTTCTAACCTTAAATCGTTCTTCCGAAAGTTTGTCAGGAGGAGAAACTCAAAGATTGCGACTTGCTAAAATTGTTACTTCGGGAATGCGTGGTATTCTTTATGTGTTTGATGAGCCGTCGGTGGGACTGCATCCCGAAGAGACAGCTAATTTGCTTGATGTTATTTATAACTTGAAAAATAACGGTAATACGGTTATTCTTGTTGAACACAACAGGCAGATTCTGGAAAATGCCGAACATGTTATCGACATAGGACCAAAGGCAGGAAGTAACGGCGGAGAAATAATTTTTAACGGAGATGCACAACAATTCTTTAATTCCGTTATCCCCCAAAGTATAACTAAACAATATTTGCAAAAGCAAACGGAGTTTAAAAAAGGTGATATCTCAAACAAAAAGTTTATTGAAATAAAAGGTGCATCGGCAAATAATCTGAAAAATATTGATGTAAAATTTATTGTAAACGGGCTGAATGTTGTTACAGGACTATCGGGAGCGGGAAAATCGTCGCTGGTGGATTTAACACTTGCACGGTATTTTTTAAAGAAACTGAATAAAGCCAAAGAGAATCACGGCTCTTTTAAATCAATACATGGCGATGAATTTATTGAACAAATACATATTATTGACCAAAACCCCATAGGCAAAACCCCACGAAGTAATCCAGCAACCTATACGGGATTGTCCGATGAATTGCGGAATCTTTTTGCATCGCTCGACGAAGCAAAGCAGAATGGTTTTGAGAAAAAACATTTTTCGTTTAACACCAAAGGAGGACGATGCGAAAAGTGTGAAGGTGCAGGATATGAACAGATAGGTATGCAGATGCTCGGCACTGTTGAAACCGTTTGCAGTGTTTGTAACGGTAAGCAGTTTAAAAACAATGTTTTACAAATAAAATACAACGGGAAAAATATTGCCGATATTTATGCTATGACAATTTCGGAAGCAGCGGTATTTTTTGTCGACCAACCGAAAATTTTAAAATATTTGCAATCGCTGTTAAATGTGGGTTTGGGATATTTAAAACTCAATCAACGCTCGTCAACACTATCGGGAGGTGAAGCCCGAAGAGTTAAACTTGCAAAAAGTTTGGTTAAAATTCCCAAAAAACATACTCTCTATATTATTGACGAACCGTCGTCGGGATTGCATGCTTACGATATTGAGGTGATGCTCGGTAATCTAAATTCTCTGGTAAAGGCAGGACATACGGTTGTGCTTGTTGAGCAAAATGAGATGTTTATTAAAAATGCCGACTATTTGATAGAACTTGGTATCGGTAGCGGAATCAACGGTGGAGAGATTGTTTTTCAAGGAGAGCCTCACAATATTTTAAATTGTAAAAAATCAAAAACAGCAAAGGCATTAATAAATAAAATTTCGGTTAAAAAGGTTGAACAAGAGCACGATACAAACGATTTACCCATTGAACTAGCGGGAGTTTCAACACACAACTTAAAAAATATTACGGTAAAAATTCCCGTGGGAAAACTCACGGCAATAACGGGCGTTTCGGGTAGCGGAAAATCGTCGCTGGCTTTTGATACTCTGTTTGCCGAAGGGCGACAACGCTACGCCGAAAGTTTTTCGGCTTATATGCGAAACCGCCTGAATATCAATTCCGAAGCTAAATTTGAATATATAAAAGGGTTGATGCCTACCATTGCCGTAAATCAGAAAAATGTGTCGCAAAGTAACAGGTCAACGGTTGGCACTATGACCGATATTTACGACTACTTGCGTTTGCTGTTTGCTCGTGTGGCAAAAAATCCCCGAAAGGGAGAAAAACCAACGGCTTCGCTTTTTTCGTTTAACAACGAACAAGGAGCGTGTGAATATTGCGGTGGATTGGGTTTTCAAACTGTTTGCGATGCAGACAAACTAATTACCAATCCCAAGAAAAGTATTGTTGACGGTGCTATGAACGGCAGTAAGCCGGGCAAATTTTACGGTGATTCGTTTGGGCAGTATATTGCTATTTTACAGGCTGTTGCCGATGAATATAACATTGATTATTCAAAACTGTGGGTTGAGCTTTCGCAAAAGGAGAAGGATATTGCACTAAACGGCACAGGCAACAAACAATACGATGTTGTTTGGAAATATAAACGCAAAAACAGAACCGGAGAGCATAAATTTACATCCGATTGGAAAGGTTTCTTGTATCACATAAACGAAGAGTATTTGCGAAAAGCAAACGATAAACGTGCAGAAGCAATATTGCCCGTAATGTCGCAAATAGTATGTCCGCATTGCAACGGTGCAAGATTAAATAAAACAGCTTTGAGTTATACCCTTGTGGGGAAAAATATTTTTGAACTCTCACAAATGGAGGCAAGCAATCTACTCAACTTTTTACAAAATTTACTTAAAAACAAGTCGCTGATAAGCGATAATGCGGTTGAACAGCATGCTGCCGAAGTTATTATCGAAAAAATTATTGCAGGGCTTTCTATTTTGCAAAATCTCGGGTTGGGATATTTGTCGCTGATGCGTCCCGCAAAAACTTTGTCGGGTGGAGAAGGGCAACGTGTAAGGCTTGCTTCGGGAATTGCACGCAATATTTCGGGTGTGTGCTTTGTGCTTGATGAACCCACCGCAGGGTTGCACAGTAAAGATATTGCAAAACTAACCGACTTAACAAAACAGCTTATTACACAAGGGAATACGGTTGTGGTATGCGAACACGATATCGATTTTATTAAAAACAGCGATTATATAATTGAACTCGGAGAAAAAGCTGGCAAACTTGGTGGTAAACTTATTGCCGAAGGAAATCCGCAACAAATTATTGAGAATAAAAACTCGGTTACGGCAAAATATCTTGCCGGCAGTTATGTATTCTCAAGAAGTAAAAACAGCGACATTGCTGAACAAAATATTGTAATAAACGGAGCTTCGGCAAATAATCTGAAAAATATTGATGTAACATTTCCCGCCAATCGTCTTTGCGTAATAAGCGGCGTATCAGGTAGTGGCAAATCAAGTTTGTTAAACGATGTTATCTATAAATCATCGTTGTCGGGCAAAAATGTAAATTGCAAAAGTATAAGAGGATTACACAATTTTAACAATATTGTATATGCTGAACAAAAAATTCCCGACCGCAGTTCGTTGAGTTTTATAGTCAGCTATCTTGATATTTATAAATACATAGCCGATACTTTTGCAAAACAGGCAGCAGTGCAAACCCCCGAAATAAAGAAAACTCACTTTTCCCTTTCGGGGAAAAACGGCAAATGCGAGGTTTGCGGTGGAAAAGGTTATTTGAAAACATCTCTTGATTTTTTGTCGGATAATTATGAGGTTTGCCCTGAATGTAACGGTAATCGCTACAATAGCAGTGTGTTGCAAATAAAAGTAAACAACAGCAACATTGCCGATGTGCTTAATATGAATTTTGACGAATTACAAAGTTTTACCGACAATAAGAATGTCTTACGGGCGTGTGAAATTATTTTGCAAACAGGGTTGGGCTATCTTACTTGCGGACAACCTCTTAATACTTTGAGCGGTGGCGAAATGCAACGCCTTAAACTTGCAAAAACACTGCTTGAAAGCGGTAGCGGTTCTACTCTGTTTCTGCTTGACGAACCAACATCGGGTTTACACATGCAGGATATTGAACTGCTTATGAAAACTTTTGACTTGCTACTATCGGAAAATCACAGTTTAATAGTTACCGAACATCATAAAACGTTGATTGACAATGCTGATTTTGTTGTAGAGTTAGGTCCCGAAGGAGGCGAAAAAGGGGGAAAGGTAATGATATAATGATTCAATTATACAATGGTGTGATGGTTCAATAATTTAATGTGATAATGCAGAAATGCCAAAATGCAGAAATGGATGTGGAGGCTGAGCTTGTCGAAGCCGGATTCGCAACGAAGATGAAAAATAAATTAGTGTAATTTGAGAATAACTTCATTAGCGTCTTAGCGGTGAAAACCTTAATTTTCTTAACTGCTTAATGTTTTAAAATTGCTGAGCAAAGCGAAGCATAACTTAAATGGTTCAAAAAAATGAGCGTAGTGAATGCGATAATAAGTTGAAAATTATTTAATGATACAATGATTTAATGATACAATAATGTTAATGCAGAAATGCAAAATGCAATAATAAGTTAATAATGAATAATTGAAAATAAATTAGTGCAAATCAGTGTAATTTGAGGATAACCTCCTTTGCGTCTTAGTGTCTTAGCGGTGAAAACCTTAACTATCTAATCTCTTAATTTTCTTAACTGCTTAATGTTGAAGTAATTGAATTGAGCGTAGCGAAATACTTATATTTCCTTATCTTATATGGTTCAATAAACAAAATTTTAATTTTAACCCGACTTATGCAGTAGGAGTTGTGAAATAGAGAACTTACGGCATTTAGTAAGGGTTAACCCCGATTTAGAAATACACCATTTTGGTTATTGTCCAAAATAGATGTAGTTCTTTATCGCTATACAATAGAAAACTATTTTTGTTTTCTATTGCATAGTTTGGGTTTAATACATAAACCCGAAAAGCCATAATGGAATAATATTGTCATTTCCTATCTCAATATCATCTTTTACAACAAAAGCATCGTTAATATTTATAATTTGTTTGTGTTTTTTATTTTTTCCTCCTATTTCAAACGTATATCTGTTATTAACAAAAAAATCCGATTTCTTTGATGCATAAACTTCGTTGTTTACACTAAGTTGATTATAAAAAAATGTCTCTCTGATATTACCGATATTAATATTTTCATCTCCTTGATTATAGATTAAATTAGAGTTATTGAGATATATCTTTTCTGGTTTATTCAAACTGTTTATTCCTTTATTTTCAAAGTGTAGAAGTTTAATAATCTCTGCATCATTAAGCAGTTTTACGTAATGTTTCAAAGTATTTAAACTTATACCTGTTCTTTCACTCAACGATTTCATATTTGGTTTAAACGGAACAGAGTTGCTTATTATTTTCAACAATCTTTTCAAATAAACAATATTACCCGGTTGAATTAGAGCAAATTGAGGTATATCTATTTCCAATACTGTTAAAATAATCTCTTCTAATTTTCTGTGAAAAGAGTTTATATTTTCAATATAAAAAGGATAATAGCCGTAATTTAAATAATTTTTAAATAAAGCAAGTGGTTTTATTTTACTGATTATTTCAATTGTAATATCTATATGGTTGTTTATTATTTGATTAAATGAATATACCGGAAAATTTATATTTTTCTCAAAATGTAAAAACTCACGAAAAGATAAACCCGGCATTTGATACATAACTGCTCGCCTGCTCAAGTCTGATTTTGCTTTTTGCAAATGTAAAAGAGATGAACCTGTAAAAATAATTTTTAAATCAGGCATATCATCATAAATATTTTTTAACTCAATTGCCCAATTTTTATATCTGTGAACCTCATCAATAGCAAGTAGTTCTCCTCCTCTTTTATAAAATATATCTGCTAAATCATATAAAGTATTGTCAGCAAAATATATATCATCCAAACTAACATACAGCACATTTTGACGAGGTTTATAATTCTGTTTTATATATTGAAGAATAAGAGTTGTTTTTCCGACACCGCGACTGCCTTTTATACCAATGACTCTATTACTCCAATCAATTGTATTTATAAAATTACGAATAGTATCAATTTGAGTATCTGAATATTTACTGTAAAATTTTTGTATTAACTTTTCCATATCAAATTTACCTTTGTGTAAAGGTAGTAAAAATATCAATAGACTGACACTTTTTGACTAAATTATATCAACCTATTGATATTTAAGAGTTGAAAGTTTATAAAGTTGAAAGTTGTTTAAACTAACCCTTCCAGGTTTCAAAAACCTGAAAGGGTTGATCTAGCATCTAGCATTTCGAACGGTAGTAAAATTAGCAACCCAATTCACCCCTGTAAGTCCCCTCAAGGGGACACTGCCTCCAAATTGACTGTAGTTTTTACATAATATATTAGTGTAAATCAGTGTAATTTGAGGATAACCTCCTTTGCGTCTTAGTGTTTTAGCGGTGAAAACCTTAACTATCTAATCTCTTAATTTTCTTAACTACTTAATGTTAAAGTAATTGAATTGAGCGTAGCGAAACACTTATATTTCCTTATATTATATGGTTCAATAAAAAACTTTTAATGTTTCAAAAAACGAATTAGCGAGAGAAAAAATAATATTTGCGTTAGAATTTAAAGCAAATATTATTTCTCAGAATCTTTATCGTAAGCATTCCAGCCTTGTGCTGTAATAGTAGTGCTACCGCCGGCACGTCCGTAAAGTCTGACGCCGTGATTTTCTTCCATAATTTCACCTATAATTGAAATTCCTTCAATAGCTTTTACCTTTTCAGCATCATCTTTTGATACTGTAAACAGAAGTTCATAGTCTTCGCCTCCGTTCATAGCAAAAAGCGTAGGGTCAAGGCTAAATTCTTCGGCAACATTTATTGTTTGCACGTCAACAGGTATTTTATCCTCTTCAATTTTTGCTCCGCATTTTGAATCTTTACAAATATGAATTATTTCCGAAGAGAGACCGTCTGAAATATCAATCATTGCAGTAGGTATAATGTTTGCAATCTGTAAGGCTTCAATAATATCTTTTCGAGGTTCGGGTTTTAGTTGACGTTCAAGCACATAATCGTAAGGAGTCATATCGGGCTGAGAGTCGGGATTTACCATATATACTTCTTTTTCGCGTTTAAGAATTTGTAATCCTGCATACGAAGCACCCAAATCACCCGACACACAGATTATATCTCCTGCTTTTGCGGTATTACGTAACACAGCCTTATCTTTTTCAACCTCACCAATAGCTGTTATGCTTATGGCAAGTCCTGTAACAGAGCTTGCAGTATCTCCGCCCACTATATCAACATCGTAATTTTCGCAAGCCTTTTTTATACCTTCGTAAAGAAGCTCAACAGCTTCAAGCGAAAATTTTCCCGAAAGGGCTATTGATACAGTAATTTGTTTAGGAATGGCATTCATAGCATAAACATCGGAAAGATTAACAGCTACTGCTTTGTAACCCAGATGTTTAATAGGAGTGTAAACCAAATCGAAATGCACACCTTCCACAAGCAAATCGGTTGTTACAACAATATCTTTACCGTTGTGATTTAAAACGGCGGCATCATCGCCAATGCCTTTTTTAGTAGATTTATGTTGTATTTTAATATCTTTTGTAAGTTTCTCAATTAATCCGAATTCGCCTAATTCTTTTAGTGATGTCAATGCCATAATATTACTTGTTTTCAGTATATTTATTTTTGTGCAAATGTATATAATTTTTTATTAATCCCTAAATTCGCAAGTCACGGTATGAGTTGTTGATTTAAAGGTATTTAATAATAATTAACGGGTGATTTTTAAATGCGACTTATGCAGTGACTGTTGGTTAAATATGTCGGTAAGCATTAATAAGTAATAAAAAAAATAATTAATTTTAAAGGATATTAACAATACGGACGGGTTAATGTCTGAAAAATAAATATTTATGGAAGAAAAAAACAAAAATACAGAGCAGCCGAAGAATGTCGAAAAACCACAAGAAAAGCAGGAACCACAAGAACTACAAGAATCACAGGAACCGCAAGTTGATAATACAACACTGATACTTAACACATTGAAAGAAAAGGCAGTGATTAAGCAAGAGGTGTATCAAACAACACTGCAAGCATTTAATACAACAAAAAAGGTTATAAAATATCTTATAAATAATTATAAAAATCAGTTGAAAGATGTTCCGCAAAAGATAGCACTTGAATTTATCGATAAAGGACTTTTTGAAGCTGAGATGCGTGTAGCCGGTGATTTATTGGTTTTTAATATGCACAGTAATGTTTTTGAGTTTCCGCAAGACCACTGGATTTGGAGTAACGAATATGTAAAAAAAGATTGCAATAACAGTTATTGCGGAATTATTAATATCTATAATTTCTTAGCTGATTCATTTAAATACAAAAGATTAAATGATTATGGATTTATTGTAGCTCGTATTTTTGTGAACCGTGAGGGATATTATTTTGTAGAGGGAAATCAAAATTTCGGGTCGATAACAGATGATTTTGGAGTTACAAAACTTGATTTGGGAATACTGCGAGAAATAATACAATATATTATTTTACACTCAATAGAAGTAGATTTGCTTGTTCCCAATATGGAAGATATTCAAGTGGCTACCGTAGGGCAGATGCTTGATAAGATAAATACTTCGCGAATGAAAACAGGTAAACCGTTAGGGTTTCGTTCAAATTCCGAGAATGAAGTGAAATAATAAAATAAAAATATAAACAGCATTATTAACTAAATTTTATACAAAAATGAAACGCAACACGGTTTTATTATTATCAATTTTTACACTATTGTTTATGGGATGTAATCAACCTCAAACAAAAAAAGAAGTTTACGAAGCATCGGTTAACGATATTCAAAAACGAGTAAACGAATATGCTGAATATACGCTAACCACGGATATGAGTAAACTTACCGACAAGCAAAAACAGATGCTTCCGTATCTGTTTGAATGTGCTGATATTATGGAAGAGTTGTTTTGGAAAGATGCCATTGGCGACAAAACGGAGTTTTTAAGTAAAATTCAAGACCCTGCATTGAAAAAATATGCCGAAATAAATTATGGTCCTTGGGATAGAATGCGAGGAGATGAGCCTTTTATTAAGGGATTCGGTAAAAAGCCTGCCGGAGCAAATTATTATCCGAAAGATATTACCAAAGAGGAGTTTGAAGCATGGAATGCTCCCGATTCGGTTAAAAAATGTTGGTATAGTTTAATTCGTCGCGACGAAAACGGTAACCTTATAAATATTCCTTATCACGAGGCTTATGCAGAACAAATTAAGAAAGCTGCCGATTTGTTGCTTAAAGCATCGGAACTTGCCGAAGACCCGGGATTAAAAAAATATCTTGAACTTAGAGCTAACGCACTGCTTACCGATGATTATTTGGAATCGGATTTGGCGTGGATGGATATGAAAACCAACACAATAGATTTTGTGGTAGGACCTATTGAAAGTTACGAAGACGGATTTATGGGTTATCGTGCAGCTCATTCGGGACAAATATTGGTAAAAGATTGGGAGTGGAGTAAAAAAGTTGAGCGATTTAATACCTTGTTACCCGAACTTCAAAAGCGTCTTCCCGTGCCTGACGAGTATAAGCAGGAGCAACCTTCGGCAAATTCCGACAATAATGTTTACGATGTAATTTATTATGCAGGAGATTGTAATGCCGCAAGTAAAAACATAGCCATTAACTTGCCCAACGACCCGCGAGTGCATGCACTGAAAGGAAGCCGTAAGTTGCAGTTACGTAATGCTATGCAGGCAAAATTTGAAAAAATTCTTATACCAATAAGCAATCTTTTGATAGCCGAAAATCAACGTAAGTATGTTAAATTCGATGCATTTTTCGAAAATGTAATGTTCCACGAAGTAGGTCACGGGCTTGGTGTTCAAAACACAATTAACGGTAAAGGGTTTGTTAAGGATAATCTTAAAGAGTATTACTCTTCAATGGAAGAAGGCAAAGCCGATATTCTTGGACTTTTCTTTGTAACTCAACTTGTTGATATGGGCGAATATAAAGACAAAGATTTGATGGATAATTATGTAACTTTTATGGCAGGATTGTTTCGCTCAATACGTTTTGGAGCATCAAGTGCTCACGGTAAAGCAAATATGGTAAGATTCAACTATTTTATGGAGCGTGGAGCATTTACTCGCGATGCCGAAACAGGAACATATAGTGTTGATTTTGATAAAATGACCGAAGCAATGAAAAGTCTTGCAAAGGAAATTATTGTTATTCAAGGTGACGGTGATTATGCAAAAGCCAAAGAGATGGTTGACAATATGGGAATTATTAAACCCGAATTACAAAAAGACCTTGACAGAATTGAACAAGCAAATATTCCGCGAGATATTGTGTTTAAGCAAGGAGCTGATGTTTTGGGATTGAAGTAATTATTAAAATATAAAATTAATGAAGACCTGACAGGTTTTAAAATCTGTCAGGTCTGTTTATTTAAACTGTTTATTAATTCATCATGCTGTTTTTGACATTTTTTATACCTATTTTTAAAGCTGTATTTATAATTTTTATAATAGCTTTTTTAAGCGGAGTTTTGTTGCGAAAAAACATAATAACATCTCAACATATTGAGAGTTTATCGCATATTACGGTAATAATATTTTTACCGGCACTTACATTCAGTAAAATTATTCAATATTTTAATCCTGCCGATTTTATTTATTGGTGGGTATTGCCCTTATCGGGAATAGTGATGATATTGACAGGAATAGCAATAACATCGCTGTTTTATCTGAAAAAACTAAAAAGCAAAAGAGCTTTTATTGCCGTATCGGCATTTATGAATGCCAATTATATGGTGTTACCCATAGGTAAACTTGTGTATAGCGACAAATTTGACCTGTTTGCCACTTACACGTTTTTATTTGTACTTGGCGTGATGCCTATGCTTTGGAGTGTCGGTAAATTTATGATAACGGGTGATGATAATACTAAGTTTAAGTTAAAATCTCTTTTAACACCGCCTCTTGTTGCAAATGTATTAGCTGTGTTTTTGGTTCTTACTTCGTTAAACAGGTTTATTCCCGAAATAATAATTGTTCCGATAGATTTTTTGGGACAAGCAGCAATTCCCGCTGTTACTCTTGTTTTGGGAGCTGCAATAGGGGGAATAGTTTTAAAACAGATGCCGCCGTTAAGCGATGTTATTAAAGTAATATCAACAAAGTTGTTTATTCTTCCGGCACTTACAATTTTTATTCTCATTCAAATTAATCTTGCCGATAAATATCCTCTTATTGCCGATTTATTTGTGATACAAGCATCGGTAGCTCCGGCAACACAAATTATGATACAGGTTAAAAAATACGGCGGTGATATTCAAAATATCGGAAGTTTAATGTTTATTGCTTATGTATTGTGTTTGCTTACAATTCCCTCGTGGTTTATGGTATGGAATATGATAAAATAGAAAGTTATATAATAAGTTGAAAGTTAAACCCGACTTATGCAGTAGGAGTTGTGAAATAACGAACTTACGGCATTTAGTAAGGGTTAACCCCGATTTAGAAATACATCATTTTGGTTATTGTCCAAAATAGATGTAGTTCTTTATCGCTATACAATAGAAAACTATTTTTGTTTTCTATTGCATAGTTTGGATTAAACCCTAACTTTTCATAAAATACGTAATTGGAGATGTAACGCACTGACTATAAGTTAATTATATTAAAGAGATGTAAAATATTTACGTAATTATTTATTTTTGTATTGCATTGATTATTAATTAGGTATAAGGTTTATTACGTAAAAAAAGAAAAGTTAGAGATTAAAAGTTTATAAAGTTGAAAGTAAGTATCTAATAGTTATAGATTCTAATATTTAATTTCTAGCATTCAAAAGCTGTCATTTCGAACGGTAGTGAGAAGTTCCTTTGCATTTCAGCATCTTTGCATGAAAAATCTTAACTCTATAAACTTTAATTTCTTTAATCTTTTTTCAGCTCAGCCCATACCAAAGCACTACTTCCCAGTATTGCGGCATTTTCACCCAAATCTGAAGGAAGTAATTTAACTTTATTGCTAAAAACAGAAAGCATATATTTTTCCATGTAATATTGAACCTGTTCAAACAACATAGAGCCGGCATTGGCAACTCCGCCAAACAAGAAAACAGCTTCGGGGCTGGCTATTGCAACATAATCAGCAATTGCTTTACCAAGAATTTTAGCTGTTTTTTTAAATGTTTCAAGAGCTATATAATCGTGTTTTTGTGCTGCTTCAAATATTTTTTTCGATGTCATTTTGCTGTAAGGAATATCACGTAATTCGCTCGACTCAATGTTAAATGCCAATTGTTCGTAAACTGTTCGCACCATTCCGGTTGCCGATACATATGTTTCAAGACAACCTTGTCTGCCACAGTTACAGCGTCTTCCGTTGGGTTCTACAATTGTATGACCAAGCTCACCGGCAAAACCATCGTGACCGTATAAAACTTTACCGTTTACAACTATTCCGCTACCCAAGCCTGTTCCGAGAGTAATTACAACAAATTCTTTCATGTTTTTTGCTCCGCCGTAAATCATCTCGCCAATGGCTGCTGCATTGGCATCATTTGTTAAAAATACAGGGATATCGTAATATTTTTTAAAAAGAGATGTAAACGGGATAATTCCTTGCCAACGAAGATTGGCAGCATCTTCTATGGTGCCTTTGTAATAGTTTCCGTTAGGAGCTCCAACACCTATACCAACCAATTCATATTCTTCTTTTATTGTTTTTGTTCCTGTGTCAATAACCGAACAAATTTCAGAGATATAATTCTCTATTTCAGCATGTTTTTGTGTTGAAATTGAAGATTGAAAATATATTTTACCTTTTTTATCAACAATACCTATTACGGTATTTGTCCCTCCAATATCTATTCCTACGGCTAACTTCTTCATTTTAAATGATATATTAGTATATGTGCATTTTGTTTTTTCAAATGAGCCTTTAAATCTTTTTAAGGCATAGCAAAATTACAAATATTTATTTTTCAAAAAGAAACTTTTGAAAAAATTTTATAAAGTTGCACTGTTTTTAATATATTTTTTAGTAACGAGAAAATATAAACAACAATAATATTCTGAAAAACAAATAAATATATTACAATTTTGCAAATGTAACTTTTATGTATATTTATGCAAAATATTTTTCTAAATACTTAAAATATGCAAAAAATATTGTTCTTAGATTTGAGATATTTATTTGTTTTTATAGATAACAACAAGCAAATAAATTAAAACAGCAACACTTAAAATTGTTGGTGGAACAGCTGCTTTATCGCCAAAAAGTTGTATTGCTGTAACTACCGAAAAACCTGAGCTTTTTACGGCAAACAGTAATTGCGAAGATATTATATCGGGTTTCGACACTCTTTTTTTAATAATTTGTTTAAGTAAAAAACTACCACCGAACATTACTGCCAATACCCCAAGAGATACTTTGAAAAGAGTTGAAAAGTCGCTTACAAAAACATGACTGTTTACTCCTACCGATGTATAAATTATAATGGAAAATCCGATGTCAATAATAACACCTCTGACTTTTTTTACCGGCTCAATAATTCGTTTTATCAATAACAGCCGTGAAGCAGCAAAAGGAATTATTATCAATAAAATCATTACCTTAAAAATTTCAAAAGGATTTATATCGGGATTTCCCGAAAAACCTCCGATAATTAGCGGAGCAAGAAATATAGAGGCTATAAAAGCTCCGAAAGTTCCTAAAATTGAGTAGTTCAGATTACCTCCCGATTTAACCGTAAAAGGAATAATTGCAACACCCGGAGGAGTTGCTGCTATAATAATAAAACCTATAAACAGATTTTGGTCGTATCTGAATAAAAAAGCAACAGGTATCATTATCACACCAAAAATAATGTGATTGAGCAGAATACCTTTAAGCATTGGTTTTACAACTGTTTTTAACGGAAATAGTGATTTAGTAAGAATTCCCGATAAGGAAAATGTCATAACAACAGCTAAAACCCAAAATGTTGATGATTTTAAAATTTGTGCTAAATCGGGAAATAAAATCCCTGCGGCAACAGCCATTACCAGAAAAATATTTCTGTCTGAGATTATTTTTTTTATCATGCAGCAAAGGTAATAAATTTACTTATTTAAAATAAATCTAAATAGCTGTTTTTTATCATTGATGTTATAAAAATTATATGTAGCTTTGTAGATATGTAACACACATTCACAAAAAATATAATAAAATGGAATTTAATTTGATTTTACTCGGAATATTGGGTGGTCAGGAAGTTATACTGATAGTGATAGCTATTCTTATATTGTTTGGCGGTCGTAAAATTCCCGAATTAATGAAAGGTTTGGGCAAAGGAATAAAAGAGTTTAAAGATGCCACAAAAGACGACGAAGTAGCCAAAGAGGTAAAAAACATTAAAAAAGAGATTAACTCGGTTACCGATAACATAAAGGATAGTGCCAAATTATAGAATTCTGTATCAGTATTTTTATGGCTAAAAAAAAAGATGATAATATTGAGATGACCCTTTGGGATCATCTTGAAGAGTTGAGGTGGGTTGTTATCCGTTCGTTGGGTGCTGTGGGAATATTGAGTATTGTAGCATTTATAAACAAAAATATAGTTTTCAACAGAGTTTTTCTTGCTCCCAAAGAACCGCAATTTATTACAAATCAACTTCTTTGTAAGTTTTCGAAATATTTAAATTCCGATGCTCTTTGTCTTAACCAAAACGGACTCGATATAATAAATATAAAACTGGCGGGACAATTTACCACACATCTTTACAGTTCATTTGCCGTAGGGCTTTTTATAGCATCACCATATATTATTTTTGAGTTTTGGCGATTTGTAAAACCTGCACTGCATCCCAAAGAAAAAAAGCACAGCCGAGGTGCTGTTTTAATAAGTTCATTTTTATTTATTACAGGAGTTTTGTTCGGGTATTTTTTAATTGTTCCGCTTACAATAAATTTTCTTGGCGGTTATCATGTGAGTGATGCAGTGTCTAATACTATATCGTTGGGGTCGTATTTGCGAAATGTAGTTTCGGTTTCGTTGTCGCTCGGGGTGGTTTTTGAAATACCCGTTTTAGTATATTTTCTTACAAAAACAGGGCTAATAACGCCTCAATTTATGCGAAAAAGCCGAAAAATAGTATTAATTATATTATTGATTGTGTCGGCAATTATCACGCCCCCCGATATGATAAGCCAAATTATGGTATGTATTCCGCTTTTGGGTTTATATGAACTTAGTATTAAAATAAGCCAACGTGTTTATAATAAAAATTTTGCCGATTAGTTTTTTGCCGGTTAGCGGTCTATTCTCTTACATTTACAGTTAATAAACAATTTGGCATGTTTTATAATTCCTGCAAAAGCCTTAACTTTGGGGTAAACGAAAATACAAAAAAAATGAAAGAATTTAATACATCGGGACCAAATATACTGTCGCAACATTACACTTTAATAAGAGAAGATTTAATTAAACAAGGCGTTACACTTGTAAGAAAAAGCCGATACTTTACCATTTGGGCACCACGTCAAACAGGCAAAAGCACTTACTTTCGTATGCTTGCCACCGAATTGCAAAAACAAGGCTATAAAGTAGCACATATTAATTTTGAAAGTTACAGAAATGCATCGTTGCAAAGTTTTTTAAATCGTTTTACCAGATATTTAAAAGAAAATTGGGGAGAAGATTTCTCAAAAGAGAAAGATATTTCAAATATTTTTGAATTAATAGAAAAAATTAACAACAAAAAATGCGTATTAATAATAGACGAAGTAGAAGGCATAAATAAAGAGTACTTCGGCGACTTTCTTCACTCTATACGCAATGCCTATCATTCGCGAGAAATGCACTGCTTAAAAAGTGTAATACTTGTGGGAGTATCAAATATAGTAGGCATAGTTCAAGACAATGCCAGCCCGTTTAATATAGCCGACAATTTGAATGTTCCCTACTTTACCCGCGACGAAGTTTACGAACTGCTACATCAGCACGAAGAAGAAACACTGCAACTGTTTGACAAAAAAGTAAAAGAAAAGATATGGCAGATAACCGCAGGGCAACCCGGACTTGTTAACGGCTTTGCCAAAATATTGGTTGACCGCAATCCCGATAAAAAAGTGCTTGATTACAACGATTACTTAAAAGTAGAACACTGGTATTTGAATATTGCCATAGATAAAAACTTTGCTAATATACTTAATCAAGCACAAAAAGAACGTCCGTTTGTAGAGCGATTGCTTTTTACCGAAGATAAGATACCTTTTAAAATAGACCGTCCGAGTATAAAATTATTGCATGTAAACGGGTTAATAAAAGAAGATAACGACGGATATGTAACCTTTTGGGTTCCTTTTTATAAAAAACGACTTTACGATGCCTTTTATCCATATACCAATGGCGAAAAAAAGCAGATTAGTCGCACAATATTTGCCGAAGAGTATTTTGACGGTAACAACAATTTTTTAATTACAAAACTTATATCTTCATACAAAGAGTATGTAAAAAGGCGTGGTTTTAAGGTATTTATGGAAAAGGACGAAAACGGCAACTATACATCAATAAAAGAGAGTGCATTGATATACAGTTTTGAAACATTTATAACAGCCGTAGTTGCCGAACTTGAAGGGAAAATATATCGTGAAGCTGATACCGGACTTGGCAAAAGTGATATGATAATAAATATATCGGGTAGTGAATATTTAATAGAAACGAAAGTATATTATAGTCCGGGGCGTTTTATGGCAGGCAAACAACAGCTTGCTTATTATTGCAAATCGCTAGGATTAACCAAAGGTATTTATATAGTGTTTTGTCCTACGGGTATTAATTATCCCGAAAGGGTAAAAGAATCAAAAGAAACCATTGAAGACATTGAAATATCAACCTATTTGGTAGATTACGATGAGGAAAAATGGTGATGAGTTAAAAGTTGAAAGTTACAATGGAGGCTGAACTTGTTGAAGCTGGATTAGCACCAAAGAACAGCGTTAACTTGCAACAGTCATTTCGAACGGTAGTGAGAAATCTCTTTGCGACTTAGCGGCTTTGCGTGAGAAAATGCAATGAGTTGAAAATAGAAAGTTCTATATTAAATTTATAATGTTAATTATAATTACAAAATTAATTATATTATTGTGTTTTAATGTTTTACAATACAACAATAAACCTGTAAACACACAAATAACAAAAATCATTACGCAAAAAAACAACGATAATTTATATAATATCAAACATTTACAAAACCGGAAACAAAAGATGAAAAACAGAGAACCTGTGGTAAGCGGTAAGTTTTATCCTTCTGATGTTGAAGAGTTAAAAAAAATGTTAAGCGGATTTTTTTCAGAATACTCATCATCCGAAGAATATAAAGATGTTATTGCAATAATATCACCTCATGCGGGATATGTATTTTCGGGTAAAGTTGCTGCATCGGCATTTTCAAAAATAGATACTGATGCCGAATTTGAAAATATTTTTGTGATAGCACCATCGCATCACGTTGCCTTTAATGGAGCATCAATTTATAATATAGGTAATTACATAACGCCATTGGGAGAAGTTAAAGTAAATTTTGAAACAGTAAACAAATTAATTGAAAAAGGTTCTTATTTCGGGTTTTATCCCGATGCCCACAAATATGAGCATAGCCTTGAAGTTCAATTGCCATTTTTACAATATTATTTGAAAAAGCCTTTTAAAATTGTTCCTATTGTTGTGGGCACACAAGATATTAATATTTTAAAAAGCATAGCAAAGCAGTTGCAACCGTGGTTCAACAATAAGAATCTGTTTGTAATAAGTTCCGATTTTTCACATTTTCCCGATTATAACGGAGCTGTTGAGGCTGACGGTAGAATGGCACAAGCTGTTGAAACAAAAAATGTTGATAGTATTTTACATGCGGTTGAAGAAAATAAAAAATTGAATATCAGCAATTTGGCAACAAGTGCTTGCGGATTGGCAGGAATAATTATTCTTACTCAAATGGCTCAGCACAGTAATGATATCAAAGTAGAGAAGATTTTGTATGAAAATTCCGGTGATACGCCTTATGGCGATAAAGACAGGGTTGTGGGGTATTTGTCGTTTGCTTTTTATAAAGAAAAAACCGATGACTTTTCATTGTCGGCAAAGGATAAACAGCAATTATTGGCAATTGCTCGTAATGCAATACGTTCAAGTTTGTTTGGTGAAGATAAAAACATTCAAATTGATGAATCGGAGTTTAGCGAAACATTAAAATCAGAATGCGGAGTTTTTGTTACTTTACACAAAGACAATAAGTTACGCGGTTGTATAGGACGGTTTAACCCCGATATTCCGTTGTATAAGTTGGTTGCTCAAATGGCAAAGGCTTCGGCATTTAACGATACTCGTTTTACGCCTGTTACGGCAGATGAATTTAATGATTTAGAGATAGAAATATCGGTTTTAAGTCCGTTGAAAAAAATTTCATCTCCTCAGGAGATAGAAATAGGCAAACACGGTATTTACATTAAGCAAGGTTTCAACAGCGGAACATTATTACCACAAGTTGCAGTTGAAAACAGTTGGGATGTTAAAACATTTCTCGAATATTGTTCACAATACAAAGCAGGAATTGGCAAATATGGTTGGAAAACAGCCGATTTGTATGTTTATACGGCAATAGTTTTTTCGGAATAATCAGCATTGAGGAGCAATGTAAGGAATTTTTACATAGAATGTACTACCTTCGCCAAGTTTACTTTCAACTATAATGGTTCCGCCTAGTAGTTTTGCAAGTTCTTTGCTAATGGCAAGTCCTAATCCTGTGCCGCCATATTCGCGAGTCATATAATCTTCAACTTGAACAAAGCGTCCGAATATTTTTTGAATATCATGGTCGGCAATTCCAAGTCCCGTATCTTTTACAAAAAGTTCAACAGTATCGTTTTGTAATGAATAACCTATTTTAATTTCACCGGTGCACGAAAATTTTACGGCATTATCAATCAATTGTTCCATAATTTGTTTTAAACGATTACCGTCTGAAATAATACAGGTATTTTTATCTACATTGCTAATATCTACAACTATATTAATATTTTTATTATTGTAAACCAGATTTTCACCGTATAATTTGTTTTTTGCAAACAAATGTAACTCAGCAAATAACTCTTCAAGGCAGATTGTGCGGTTTATAATTTTCATTTGTCCCGATTCTATCTGGCTGAGGTCAATAATATCGCTTATTATTTGTAAAAGTTTGCTACTGTTGGAATTTATTAAATCAACATATCTTTTTACATCATCGGGAGCAGGATCAGTATCTCGCAATAGTTGAGCAAATCCTACTACTGCATTTAGCGGTGTTCGTATTTCGTGACTCATATTTGCCAAAAAAGCCGATTTAAGATTGTCAGCCATTTCGGCGTCAGATTTGGCATCAATAAGCTGACTTTCTCTTTTTATTACAGATTCTTTTACATGTTCAATATTTTTTAAAATAATACTTAATTCATCATTTCCTTTAAATGTTTTTAACTTATCGTATTTTGCAAAGCGTAAGGCATCAAGATTATGGTTTATAATTGATATCTTTTTCAAGAATAGTTTATCGGTTAATATGGGAGATATAAGTGATATAAGAGAAATAATAATTAGTAAAACCAATAAATTATAATAACCTATATTTATTGCATAATTGTATCTTAACGAATAATCGTATTCAACCGATAAAATAAGTTTTTTAGGAAAATTAATAATTCTTGACGGAATATCTATTATTGTAAAATATTGTTCACATTCGTTAATTTCTTTTGTTAATACTTTGTTTTTCAGTAAATTATCAAAATCATTTTGTGAAAGAGTAAATTTTTGATTACTATCAAAAAGAGATCTTTCGGGAAGGTTTAAATTATATAAATTATAATTTTTAACAATATCAGAATGAGTATTTACAAGATCTTTTAAGTTAGTTAAAAGGGTATTATATAATTTATTATTTTGATTAATATTTCCTCTGTCAACTGTGATGGTTGCTTTAATTATATACATCGAATGTTTAGGAACAAAAGATATTGTTGCCAATAGAACTTTGGATGTTGAATCTAATTTAAAAATAATATGTTTATAGCAACTTGTAGTATTATCAAATTCCAACGAAGAAGAAATATTTTCTATTGATAGTTTTCTAAAAGAAAATTTTTTTGCTATTTCTTTTAGTTCTTTATCCGATATGGTTTTAATATTTTTTTTATCGATATATTCTGCTGTTGAAATTAATTTATCGCGATATGCGTATTTTATTTGGTCTTCAATAAAATGTAAATAAGTATTAAAGTCGGTAAATGTTTTTATTACGCGATATTTAAAATCTTCTTGTTCGGCTTTAATAACACGTTTGAGTTGCTTATTTACATTGAAAGCTACAATACCCAATAGTAAAATGCCTACAAAAAAAACTAAAGAAGATATATAAATATTAACCTTGCGTTTCATGGTTAAATGTTTTTCTTATCTTTTTGTAAAATGTAATGTGCTTAGTTACAAGTAGATAAACAAAAATATATAAGTATTAATTTGGTTTATTAAATATAACAAAAAAAATTAATTATTGTTTATAATTTATTGATTTTAATATTAATCATTATTTTTAGTGAACAACTTTTGTTAAAAAGTTATTTTTACAATATTTTTATTTTTAAATAAAAAAATATTTATATGATGCGGTTTATTAAAAAACTTTCCATAAGGCTTAAATTATTTTTAAGTTTTTTACTGTTGGCATTATTTATATTAATCTTGGGTGTTTCGTCTTTATTTTTACAAAAAACATATAAAAATAACAGACAGGAAAGTTTTAGTAGTTTTAAATTGATAAACTCTTTTTTTGATGCAAAATATTTTTTACGTTCAGACATGCATCTTTTTGTTGAATTATTGAATTCAAATACCGAGAAACAAGTAAACCAATGGTGGCAAGAGCATCAATTACAAAAGAAATATTTTTATAATCAGGTTACAAAAATAGAGAAGGAAGTTTTTGTCGAAAGAAATTTAAAAAACACAAAATTAAGAACTGAATTAACATCTTTTGTTACTAAAATAGGAACAGATTACGAAAAAACAATAAACTCATTGTTTAGTAGTTTAAAGGTTTTTAAAGCTGAAGAGTTAAAAATTATTAAGCAGCTCAATATCGTTTCGGATAGTATAAAACGCCGACAACTTGTTAATGAACTTAACGATATAAAAAAAACCTGTGCCGATTTAAACACTGAAATTATGCAAAAAGGGTTGTTAATAATTTCAGAATTAGATAAATACAAAGGATATGTTAAACAGGAGATAATGCAGAATATTACTGATGAACAGATTCTTTATAACAGGCTGAATGTTATTTTTATTGTAATTATTATTATCAGCATTGTATTTTCTGTTTTTATGGTCTTTTATATCTCAAAATTAATATCGAAACCGGTAAATAAAATATTAAGACATGTTCGACTTTTAGGAAAAGGGATGCATCCTGAATTGTTGAATGTAACTTTAAATGATGAATTTGGCAAAATACAAGAATCACTAAATACTCTTACAGAATTATTAGTTAAAACATCCGATTTTTCAAAAGAAATCGGGCAAGGAAATTTCGACAGCAATTTTACTCCGGTAAGTAATGATGATGTTTTGGGAAATTCATTGCTTCAAATGCGTAATAGTCTTAAAAAAGCACGCGAAGAGGAAGATATTCGTCGAATAGAAGATGAACGAAATGCTTGGATGGCAAACGGACTTACAAAGTTTGGTGATATTATGCGACAATCGGGAGGTTCAATAAAAACTTTAGGATACAATATTATCAGCGGATTGATAGATTATCTGGGAGCTGTTCAAGGTGCTTTGTTTGTAATAGACGACGAAAATTCTGATGATGTTTATTTTGAACTTATTTCGGCTATTGCATATGGCAGAGATAAATTTATGAAAAAACAGATTCGCGAAGGCGAAGGATTGGTCGGGCGTGTGGCTTTTGAGCAAAAAACAATTTATCTTAAAGAGATTCCAAAAGATTATGTAAGTATTACTTCAGGATTGGGTGATGCAAATCCGGATGTAATTTTATTAGTGCCTGTAAAACTTGATAATAAGGTAAACGGGGTTATTGAACTTATATCTTTTACGGAGTTTGAGCAATATCAAATAGAATTTGTAGAAAAAGTAGGTGAGAATATAGCATCGTTTATTGCTACCATTAAAATAAATGAAAAAACAGCTGCTTTATTAGCCGAATCAAAATACAAATCGGAAGAGCTTGCTGCTCAAGAAGAGGAGATGAGGCAGAATATGGAAGAACTTCAGGCAACACAAGAAGAAGCTACACGTCGCGAAGAAGAACGAACAATACTTTGGGATGCTATCGGACAGGTTGTGGGTATTGTTGAAACCGATTTGGCGGGAACAATATTGAATGTTAACAATAAAATAATTAAGATGTTGAATGTTTCTTCCGGTGAATTAGACAGTAAGGATTATAAATCGGTATTTTTTAGCAATTCCGATTATATTAACAATAAATGGCTTGAAGTTGTTAAAGAAAAGCATGTTTCAATAGCTTCAAATTGGAAACATAATAACATCGATATTCAATTGTCGCATGACTTGACTCTTGTAAAAGATACACAAGGGAATAATCAAAAAATATTAATATTAATATCGCAAAAAAATGAATAACAAAAAAATGTTATTTATTTCGATATACTTCAAACGAAAAACTTTTAATAAATCTTTTATCGGGCGGAATTGTCATTATCCAGTCGGTAATATCTTTGTAGTTAACACGTCCTGTGTAAGTTAAATCTTCTTTTAACAATACAAAAACAATTCTGTCGGTTTCGTGGTCTAATTTCTTATTATCAATGGTAAGTTCATAAGAATTTACTACACTTGGGTCGGGGAAAGCATGTTCTGTCATTTTTGTTAATTTATATGACTTTTCGTAATTATTGGGAAAGAGTATAAAACTTTCTGATGTAAAAATAAAAATACGAGCATAACAATCTAAAGTGGGTTTTATTGTAAAAGACAGTCCGTCGCCGTTTTTATATACGGGTTTTATTCCGTCAATCCATGCACTGAATGATAAATCTTTTGAGTTTTTGTATTTTATTACTGTGCAATTTATAGTTATGGTATATTTTATTTGATTGTTTTGTATAAATTCAGGTTTTTCATTTACTATCTCAATATTTTTTACAACACCATTTATATCAGATAATATATCCGACACAAAAAGTTCTTCCATAGTATTGTTAATTTCACTTCGAAACAGCGAAGAGTAAGAATTGATATTTTCGCTGACTCCCGCTTTTCTTAGTGCTGCTGTTTTTGCTTTATTCAAAGCCTGTTGTTTTACCTGTTCCATTGTTTGTGTTTCATTACCGTATGCTACACCTGTAATGTTTTTAATTTTATGTTCGGTAATTTGGTTTTTTTGTGAAAATACCGATACCGATAATCCTAATATTATTAATAATGTAAAAGTTCGTAACATGGCTTTTTTTATTCAAAAGTAAAGTAATAAATTTCAAAAATCAAATTTTGAAATTTTTATAAACAAAGTTATTATAGTATTTACTTCATCATTTATTTCATTTTTGTGAAAAATAAAGATATATTTTTATACGTTTATTCAAAACAACAATGCTGTTGGGTTGTTGAGGTAATACATTAAACACACATATTTAAAAATTTTAAACAAATGAAAATTACAAAAGCAAAAAACAAAGAGATTGTTGAAACACCACACAAGGTAGATGTTCGTAAACTATACGATAAAGACAGTGCACAGGTAATGCATATTATGTTAAAACCCGGTGAAGGATTAAAGCCGCATATTACGCCGGTAGATGTATTTTTTTATATTTTAGAGGGAACACCCGATATTATGATTGGTAACGAAACCGTTACGGTTGATACCGATAGTTTGGTTGACAGTCCGAAAGACATAGTTCATAATATAACTAATAATTCCGACAAAAATGTTAGAGTATTAGTTGTAAAAGCACCGAAACCAACAGCTAAAACAAAAGTATTGTAATAATTTAAAGTAAAAATATGCTTGTTAATTGGTTAAATACTAAATATTTAAAAAAAAGACATAACTTTTATTCCAAAACGGGATTTTATGCTTTTTTGGCAAAAAATATTTTGATAATATTAACTGTTTTAGTAGTAATATTTTTATTGTTTATGTTTATTGAAAACAGAATTATTAATTTAGATAAAATTTTTAATTCTGTTTTCAATAATACAAATAAGTATTTGGTATTAATCGTTTTCAGTATTTCGGAATCCTTTTTCGGATTAATACCGCCTGATTTGTTTATTCTTTGGAGTAAGCAATTTTATAACACTTGGGTTATTATAACAATATTGGCGGTAATTTCATATTTAGGAGGAATTGTATCATATAAAATAGGATTGTTGATACGAAAAAACAGAAAGCTCAATAATTATTTGACGTTTAAATTAAGTGACAATTTTAAAAAAGTAAAAAGTTGGGGAGCTGTTTTTATTATTGTTGCAGCACTTTTTCCTTTGCCTTACAGCACAATATGCATGATTTTGGGAATTTTAAAATATCCTTTTAAGCGATTTGTGTTTTTGGGAATAGCTCGTATAGCCCGATTTTATATCTATGCTTTGGTTTTATTCGAATTTTTCAAATAAAAATTTATTCGGAATTATTAATAAATAAAACTAATTTAGCATAATATGTAAAAGAAAATAAATTTGTCGGTAAAATGGTAATAAAAAGTTATGTTGTTTCGATATTGATATTTATTTCTATTTCTGTATTTTCGCAAAACAATAAAACATCACAATTTTATTATTTCAACAATTTTTTATCGGAAGAAAATATTACAGAAGCTCTCAACTACTGTAAAGACAGCCTTGCTACTAATCCTGACGAGGTTAAACAACTGTTTTTTAAAATAGAGAAATATTTATCTACGCATAATAAAAACAGTAATTATCTATGTAAATTCTATTATTTTAAAGCTGATTATTTTTTATTTATTGAAAAATTTGACAGTGCCCAATTTTATTACGGGAAAATATTAAAAGACAATAAGCCTTATTTAAACAAGCTGAAGCAGGATATATATGTTAAACAGCTTTTTATATCGGTATATAAAGGGGATTTGCAAAAAGCAAAAGAATATTACGATAAAATACTTTCATACAATATAAAAAATACTCCCCCAACACTAAAAGGGTTGCTGTTTCAGCAACAAGCTCTCGATTTTTTTGTAAAAGAAGATTATTTGCAAGCCCTTGATGTTATGAAAAAGGCTCTTGATAAATACAAAGAAGATAATGATAATTATAAGGAGGCAGTAGTTTATTTATATTACGCAAAAATATATACAAATATCGGAAACTTTCCTTTGGCTCTTGATTATTTGGAAAAAGCCGACCATATATTTAATGCTGAAAATAAGCAAGTTAGTTTAGCAAATTGTTATTTACAAACAGGAATTGTTTACGAAAAGAGTATTCAATACGATAAGGCATTAAAATATCTGCAAAAAGCTGAGGCAGTTTTTTTAATAGAAAATGTAAGTTCTAAATTACCGGATGTATATAGATATATAGGCAAAATTTATAATAAAAAAAGTGAGTTTAAAAAAAGTTACCTGTTTTTGGCGAAAGCTGCTTCAATAGCAGAACAACAAAATGACAGCATTGCTTTGGTTAAGATTTTACGTGTAAAAGGAGACCTTTTTTTATCGAAAAAACAGTTGAAAAAAGCGGTATATTTTTACAATAAAGCATATAATATTGCGACTGTAATTAATAATAAAAAATTGCAATTACCGCTTGCTTTGGCATTGTCACATTCTTACGGATTATTAAAGAATTTTTATTTGGCTTACAAATATCGAATTATTTATAATACTCTGAACGAAAGCTCAATAATCAGTATAAATAATATTAAAACAAGAAATCTTACAGATAAATATAAAAAGAAAACCAGAACTGTTATATCTGGAAAAGATATTTTACAGCAAAAATATTTGGAGTTAAAAAAAGCAAAAAAACGGACATTTTTTTTATATAATCTTTTTAGTTTGTTTCTTGTTATTACAGTAATATATTTAATAAAGCATTTACAAAAGTTAAAAAAAACCAATAAAAAAAATCTTTTTAATGCAAATGAAGAGATAGTAAATCTTAAAAATGAACTTGAAAAGAGTAATAATAAATATATAAATTTAAAAAAAGCATCATCAAAAATATTTGCAGTAACCACAAAAAATATGTGGGAACCGTATCTTGTTCTTGAAAAAATGGCTGTTCAAATATCCGATAGCAATATTATTAACAGTGCAAATGCCGATTTTAGCAAAGACCAACTTATTATGGCATTTAATTTGCTTGAAAATGTGCTGTTTTGGGCAAAATTACAACAAGGTTTATTAGAGTTAAACCCCGAAATTGTTTCAACAAAAGAAATTTTAGATGATATTTTAAAAATTCAGCATCTTAGAGCTGTAGCAAAAGAAGTAGCAATAAAAATTAAAAATGAAAAAGATGTTTATTTTTATTGTGATAAACAAACTACAGAACTTGCTTTGAAAAATATTATTGAGAATGCTATAAAATTTTCAACTGTAAAAGGAGAGGTTATAATTGATATAAATGAAATAATAGGTTTTGTTCAAATTAAAATATCAGACAACGGAGTAGGCATGACAAAAGAACAAATTAATATGGTTTTGTTTGCCGATAATACATATTTGGCAACCGGAACTTTGGGCGAAAAGGGTATTGGATTGGGATTGTATATTGCAAGGGAGATGATTAAAAGAAACTTTGGTAAAATTAATATTACAAGTTCTATTGCACAAGGAACAACAGTAGTTGTCGATATTCCGGCATCGAAACAAAAAATGTAAAATAAGATTTCAGCAAACTTTACATAAACAACAAAAGACTAACAGCCATTACAGCCATACCTGATACCAAACCATAAATAGCAATATGATGTTCACCGTGTTTTTCGGCAGTGGGTAAAAGTTCATCAAGTGAGATAAAAACCATAATTCCCGATACAGAGCCGAACATTAGTCCTGTAATATTGGGATTTATGCCGTTTGTAAAAAAATAAATTATCAAAAAACCGATTAAAGCACCTACAGGTTCGGCAAGACCTGATAAAAACGAAAGTATAAATGCTTTTTTGCGATTGCCGGTAGCATAAAATATAGGTATTGATACGGCTATTCCTTCGGGAATATTATGAATGGCAATAGCAATGGCAATAGGCACAGCTATTGATGTATCGGACAATCCGGCGGTAAATGTGGCAATACCTTCGGGAAAGTTATGAATAGCAATGGCTATGGCACTAAAAATACCCATTCGGGCAAGTTGTTTGTTTTTTGTTTTAATTTCTTGTTCGGCTTCGTCAACATCTTCAATATTACGAATTTCGTGAGGGTTTTCATACGAAGGAATTAATTTATCGATTATTGCAATAAACAATATTCCGCCGAAAAAAGATAAGATAGTATAAAAAGTAGCTGTTTTTACAGAATGTTCTTCGCCAAAACTCATTACCGCTTTTTGAAATATTTCTACCAACGAAACATAAATCATAACTCCGGCAGAAAAACCTAATGAATAAGACAAAAACTTAGTGTTGGTTCGTTTGGTAAAAAAGGCAAGAGCACTACCTATTCCTGTTGACATGCCGGCAAAAAGAGTCAGAGTAAAAGCAAAAATGACATTATCAAAATTCATTAACAGTTAAATTAAGTTTTTTGAACACTTGCTTATTTTATGAATAAGTATAATATCAATTAGTTACAAGTGTAAGAACACATACACCGCATCCGGCTTTTCCGTCTTTAAAAAACATTTTAATATAGTAAGGTCCTGTTTTGTTGCATACAAAATCAAATGCTTTATATTTTGTGCCGCTTGCCGTATTATAATTGCTGCCGAATTTTGTAAGGTCATTCGACAGTTCCATTATTGTTTCGCCGGGCTTTGATGGGTCGTCACAAATATAAAACCGGTAATGGTTTCCTTTATTTAGCATTAAAGTAAATTTTCCTTCCGAAATCTTTTTTTTGCTTGTGGCTTGGGTAAAACGAATTCTGAAATGTTTAATATATTTTACACTACTGCCGCCGCCCGATGAACATTTGGCTATAAAAGCATTGTCACATTGAGCCGATACTTCAACAGCATTTAATAAAAACAAAAACGATATTAATATAAATAAATGTTTGACCATGTATTAATAGTTGTTTATTCTAAGAATTAATTTGATTGCTTTTGTTCTTTTTCTTGTTCAAAAGCATCTAAATCAAGTTTTATGACAAAGTTTTCATAAACAAAACTTATTTTTTTATCTAGTTTTTTCATCTCTTTTGGTGTCAACCTTATTTTGTAAGGTTCTCCTTCAGCAGGAGAATAATTTGTTACATTACCGTTTTCATCAATGGCATTTTTATCAAAGAAAATAGGAACACCGTTTTTTTCTATTTCATTGCCTGATTTCAAATCACGTAAATTTTGAGGTGTAAGCATAATAATACCTCCTTTACTTGGGTCAATCATAGCATTTTTCAAGCCGTAATTTTCATTAAAATCGTCATCACCCATTTTGGGAATATACATCTCTTTTTTTACAAGTATTCTGATATAATTTTGAAATTTATCATCTCTATAGATGTAATAATTGTTACCTATGGTATAGGCTTCAACTTTATATATTTGAGGTTCTATTTTTTTACATCCTTTAGGTGTTTGCGAACAATCAACTTTTTCTATTTCACCTGTTTTCAGGTTTATCTTTTTAAACTTATTTCTGTAAATATCATAGTTAAGATAAAAATAATCACCCGACTCATCGAATGTGCTGTTATATAATTCACAACGATTGTCATCTAATTTAATTTTATATTTCTCATCCCATGTATATAAATTATAAACATAAAGATAAACAAATGATGATTTTTCGCCTCTGAATGTGGCAACCAAATAATTACCGTATTCGTCAACCATTAATTCAAGCACTCTACTTTTTTTATAGCTTGGTCCTTTTATTCGGTATTGAAATCTGTATCCTTTGGTAGGTTTACTTATAGGTTGAGTTTGCGACCATCCCGACAAGGCGAAAGTTATCAATATCAATACAATAGTCAGTTTTTTCATACAATAATTCAGTTGATGATAAATAATTATTTCTTAAAAGTAAAAAAATTGTTTTAAAAGCTACTTATTATTAATCTATTTTTTTCAACAAATTAGTTATTAAAGTTTTATTTAGCACTATTTCTTTTACTTTGTCAACAGGAATCCTTTCTTGTTGCATGGTATCTCTGTCCCTTAAAGTAACAGTATTGTCTTCAAGAGTTTGATGGTCAACAGTAATGCAATAAGGTGTGCCTATTGCATCTTGGCGACGATAACGCTTACCTATCGAATCTTTCTCTTCGTAAATACAATTTACGTCATATTTTATTTCATTAAGTATCTGTTTTGCCTTATCGGGAAGTCCATCTTTACGTACAAGTGGTAATACAGCTAATTTTACCGGTGCAAGTTCGGCAGGTATTTTTAAAACTACGCGTGAATCGGTTTTTCCGTTTTCTTGCGATATTGTCTCTTCGGTATAAGCATTTGACAATACAAGTAAAAACATTCGGTCTAATCCGATGGATGTTTCAACAACATAAGGCACATAACTTTGATTTGTTTCAGGATCGAAATATTGAATTTTTTTACCGCTGAATTCTTGATGTTGCGTCAAATCAAAATCTGTTCGCGAATGAATACCTTCTACTTCTTTAAATCCTATGGGAAATTCAAATTCAATATCAGTTGCGGCATTAGCGTAGTGAGCCAACTTGTCGTGGTCGTGAAAACGGTATTTATTCTCTTCAAATCCCAAAGCCTTATGCCATTTTATACGTGTCTCTTTCCATTTGTTAAACCATTGCAGTTCTTCGCCCGGACGCACAAAAAATTGCATCTCCATTTGCTCAAACTCACGCATTCTGAAAATAAACTGACGTGCAACTATTTCATTTCTAAATGCTTTTCCTATTTGTGCAATACCAAACGGTATCTTCATACGCCCGCTTTTTTGCACGTTCAAATAATTTACAAAAATCCCCTGAGCAGTTTCCGGACGCAGGTAAATACTTCCGGCATCTTCACTTACCGAACCTATTTTTGTTTCAAACATAAGATTAAATTGACGAACATCAGTCCAGTTTTTTGAACCTGATACAGGACAAGCAATTTCGCAATCTTCAATAATTTTTTTTATCTCTTTTAAGTCATCTTTTTCAAGAGCATTAACAAATCGTGTCTTTATTATGTCTATTTTTTCCTGATTGGCAATAACACGTTGATTTGTGGCTTTGAATTGCGGTTCATCAAACGAATCGCCGAATTTTTTGGCGGCTTTGGTTATCTCTTTTTGAATTTTTGCTTCAAGTTTTGCCAAATAATCTTCGATTAATACATCGGCACGATATCTTTTTTTTGAGTCTTTATTGTCAATCAACGGGTCGTTAAATGCTCCCACATGTCCCGATGCTTTCCATACGGTAGGATGCATAAATATGGCAGAATCAATTCCCACAATATTTTCATTAATTTTAACCATTGAATCCCACCAATATTTTTTAATATTATTTTTTAATTCAACACCATACTGTCCGTAATCGTAAACAGCACTTAACCCATCATAAATCTCACTCGATTGAAAAATAAAACCATACTCTTTTGAGTGTGCAATAATTTTTTTAAAAATATCTTCTTGTGCCATAAGTATCTAATTTTTTTAAAATATAGTTTGCAAAAATAACGGATTTGTTTACCAATAAAAAATTTATTTAAATGAAGAGCTTGTAAAATATGAATGTTGCATTATATTTTATAAAAAAAGTCAAAATAAATAACCTTTGAATAAATAATTTCTAATTTTGTGCCCTGATAAAGTAAAAAATTAGTTTCTGTTATTTTAACATTTTAATACATATTGTAATGCAACAAAAAGTATTTATATACAACACGCTTACGCGAAAAAAACAAGAATTTGTTCCGTTAACACCCGAAAAACTTGGTTTATATGTTTGCGGGCCTACTGTGTATGGCGATGCTCACTTAGGGCATGCTCGACCTGCTATTACTTTTGATGTTGTTTACAGATATTTTCAACATATAGGATATAAAGTTCGATATGTGCGAAACATTACCGATGTTGGTCACCTTACCGATGAATTGGCAGGTGAGGGCGAAGATAAGATATTAAAAAAAGCACGTCTTGAACAACTTGAACCAATGGAGATTGTGCATAAATTTACAGAGAGTTATCACGATAATATGAAAGCTCTTAATTGTAAATCGCCAAATATTGAGCCGCGTGCAACAGGTCATATTATTGAGCAACAAGAGATGGTGCGTAAAATACTCGACCTTGGTTATGCTTATGAATCAAATGGTTCTATCTATTTTGATGTGTTAAAGTATAACGAAAAATATCCTTACGGGATATTGTCGGGACGTAAAGTTGACGATATGCTTGAAAATACTCGCGAACTTGACGGACAATCTGAAAAACGTAATCCTTATGATTTTGCTCTTTGGAAAAAAGCTAATCCCGAACATATTATGCGATGGAAGTCGGAATGGGGTGAAGGTTTTCCGGGGTGGCATATGGAATGTTCAGCAATGAGCACAAAATATCTCGGCGAAAAATTTGATATTCACGGAGGAGGAATGGATTTGATTTTTCCGCATCACGAAGCTGAAATAGCTCAGTCAACAGCAGCTCTCGGTCACGAATCGGTGCAGTATTGGATGCACAATAATATGATAACCATCAACGGACAAAAAATGGGGAAATCATTAGGTAATTTTATTACTCTCAACGAGTTGTTTTCGGGAAATCATAAATTACTCGAAAAGGCTTACTCCCCCATGACAATCCGCTTTTTTATACTGCAAGCTCACTATCGTGGCACTGTCGATTTTAGCAACGAAGCTCTTCAAGCCGCCGAAAAAGGTTATACACGTTTAATGAACGGTATTGATGCTATTGATAAAATTAAATCTTCAGATAAGTCTTCGGTTGATATTGACAGCTTGTCGAAAAAATGTTACGATGCTATAAACGACGATTTTAACACTCCTATTGTTATTGCTACATTGTTTGACGGGGTAAAAATTATCAACTCAATAGTTGCAGGTAATAATACCATAACAAAAGATGATTTAGAGAAACTAAAAAAACTTTTTTACGATTTTTCGTTTGAAATATTAGGATTAAAACAAATTAAAACAGACAACAACAGCAGTGATAATCTGACCGAAGAATTGATTAATTTACTGTTAAATACAAGATTAGAGGCAAAAGCCAATAAAGATTGGGCAACAGCCGATAAAATAAGAAACAGACTAACCGAATTGGGTGTTGTTATTAAAGACACAAAAGACGGGTTTGAGTGGGAGTATAAATCTTAATTAAGATATTAAGAGCAAGCTGATGCGACAAAAAAAGATAAATACTAATTTTATCATTCACGTAACAGGGTTGATATTAATTATTGAGGCTTTTTTTATACTTCTCGACCTGATTATTACACTATTTTTAGATACAAAAAACATTGTTCCCATTTCGGAAGCAATGTTTATTACATTTTTCATCGGATTTGTTTTGTATTTTATTACAAAGGGAAGTCACCACGATAAAATATATAATAAAGAAGTTTTTTTAATAGTATCACTCGCTTGGGTTGTAATGAGTATGTTCGGCACACTGCCTTATTTATTAACTCATTCAATATCAAGTATTACTGATGCTGTTTTTGAAACAATATCGGGCTTTACCACAACAGGAGCATCAGTGGTAACAGATATTGAAGCATTGCCAAAGAGTGTATTGTTTTGGCGAAGCGAAACACATTGGATAGGAGGAATAGGAATTATAGTTTTATTTGTGGCTCTTTTCCGGTTTATAAAAAAAGACAGTGTTCACCTGTTGGGGTCAGAGTTTTCAAATGTTACAAAAGAAAAAATTCTACCAAAGGTTAGTAAAATAACAAAAACACTTATTACCGTATATTTTTCGTTAACGGCAATTGAGGTGATATTTTTGTTGTTTGGCGGTATGAGTCTTTTTGATAGTGTTTGTCATGCTTTTGCAACAATAGCCACAGGCGGATTTTCTACAAAGAACGACAGTATTCATGCTTTTTCACCGTATATTCAATATGTGATTATTGTATTTATGTTCCTTTCGGGAATAAATTTCAATCTTTATATTTTAGGATTGGCACATAAAACCAAAAGCATTTTTAAAAACGAAGAACTACGATTATATATATCAATAATTGTTGTAGTAGGAGCAATTATCACAGGAGCACTTTATTTTAAAATGAAGTTACCGTTTGAAGAAGCTTTTCGCGAAGCATATTTTCAAGTTGTTTCAATAATTACGGCAACAGGATTTGTTACGGTAGATTATCTTAAATGGCCTTCGTATGCATTATTACTGATAGTTGTATTAATGTTTACCGGAGCTTCATCATCGTCAACAGGCGGAGGGATAAAGGTTATTCGGCATTTGATAACTTTTAAATATATAAAATCAATTTATAAACGAATGTTACATCCGCACCTTGTTGTTCCCGTAAGGTATAATGGCAAACCTATATCAAGCAATAAAATCAGAGAGATACTCACATTTGTATTTATGTATATTCTTATTGTTGCTGTTGGCAGTCTTGCACTTATTTCAATGAAAGTTGATCCCGAAACATCTTTCGGGTCGGTATTAACTTGTATGGGAGGAATAGGTCCGGGGCTTAATGCAACAGGACCGGTAAGTAATTTTTTCTTGTTACCTGTGGCGGCAAAAGTTATTTTAAGTATAGTTATGATTTTCGGACGACTCGAAATTTATACTATACTTATAATTTTTATACCTTCGTTTTGGAAAAAATAAATTCTTGCCATGAACATTTTTTTTAAAACAATTTTTACGTTAAGTTTTATTTTTATTGTAGATATTTGTTTTGCTCAGCAAAAAAATTGTTTTATAAATGCCGACAAAAATCAATTCAATCATTATATAGATTCTTGTATAAACGAAGTTATTATTGATGTAAGAACAGCAAAAGAATTTAAAAAAAACCCAAAATTCAAATCAATAAATGCACCTACCGTTAAAGATTTGTTGGCAATAATTGATACTATGGATATTGATACCCCTGTTTTGGTTTATTGCGACGAAGGCACACGAAGCATAAGAGCGTGTGAAATTATTTGCGAAAAAAATTTTAAGTTAGTTGTAAATCTGACAGGAGGCATAAAATCAACAGAAGATTAATTATAAACTCTTAAATATTCACCGTCGAAACTTGTTTTATAGGTTTTAAGAGGATAAGGAGCTACGCCATCACTTACCGAGCCGTAAGTAACTTCATATTTAGTTCCGCAACAATTACATTTTACTATTGTTATACTGTTTGGGTCGGGAGAAACTTTACAATCTTTTTTTACCTCATAAGTGCAAGTTGCATCGTAAGCCATAAATTCATCATTTCCTAAATTTACAACAATAATACCGTTTCCTTCAAATCCCGCATTTTTAATAGTAGCAATACCGTAAGGATTAATCAAATCATTGTATTCGGCATCATAAATATTTATTGATTCATAAACAGGAACATCGGGAACAGGATGTTTTTTTTCTTTTTTACATCCTGATAATAAAATACTAATTATTATGGTAAAAATGTAAAATCTCATTATCTTTGATACTTTTATTGAATAATCTTAAAGATTTCAAACGTAGTTATTTGCTTTATTATTGCAAAACTTTATTACAATATCAGGTAAAATTATCTAAATGATTTGGTATATTAAAATAAGTTTTTGTATTTTTTGAAAAAATAGATAATTAAGCATATAATAATTATAGTTTAATTGAGACTTATTTATATTAGAGGGTTATAAATTTTTATTAAGAGGTAATAGAATAGTGAACATTATTGTAAGAGCAACATTATTAATATTCTTTGTATTAATTTATAATAATAATATATATGCACAATACAGTTTTCGTTATTCGGTTGATTTGAAAAGTCCGAAGAGTAGGCGAGTGCCTTTAGGCGAGAAAATAGTATCGGTAAAAGAACAGATAAAGAAAAATGCGGAAATAAACAAAAAACATCGAATTCAAAACAGAGATTCTAGAAAAGTAAGGCGACACACATACAGAATTCAAGATAAGAAAGTAAAAAAGCGAATGAAAAAATCACAAAAGAAAGCGGAATGCCATAATAAAAATAAAATTCCTTTTAAAGTTAAACTTAAACGATTGTTCAATGGATGATTTAATTCAATTTCTGATTTTTGCAGCAGTGGCAATATTTTATGTTGCATCGGCTGTTTCAAAACAAAAAAAGAAAGCAGCGGCAAAAAATATGAAAACGGAACAAACACAAGAAAAGTTCATAAATGAGGAATTTTCTCCTAAAGAATTTTTTATGAAAAACATAAATTCTGAAGAATTTTTTGTTTCGGAATCACAAAATTTCGAAAATAAAAAAAATGATGTTATTTTTGAAAAAAAACAAAAGGGTAATAAAGATATAATTTTCGAGGAAGGAATTGATGCCATAACTGATGTGAAAGATGATAATTATCAGGATGATACAACGGAAGAAAGTTATTTTGATTTAAAAAATGCAATAATATATTCGGAAATATTAAATAGAAAAACTTTATAAATGGCTATAAAGCATCTTTTTTTTAGATTTTTGTGGTTGTTATTTGTTTTGAGAAAATCTATATTTACCCGTTCAAAATAAGGAATAGTATTTATTTATAAAATAGGCGATTATGATAAGAAAGATACTCTTAATTCTTTTCGTATTGTTTGCAACCGGTGAAATATACGCTCAATCGGGTGCTATAAAAGGGAAAGTTACAGACGCTTCTACAGGAGAGGCTGTCCCGTTTGCAAACATAGTGGTAGAACAAAATGGAAACATGGTAGGAGGCGGTGTTTCTGATTTTGATGGAAATTATACCATAAAACCTGTTCCGGCAGGTAAGTTTACGGTAAAAGCCTCCTATGTAGGTTATAACACATTACAAATTAATGATGTTGTAGTATATAACGACAAAATTCGTTTTCTTGATTTGAAAATGAATGTTTCAACTCAAGCAATTGAGGAGGTTGACGTTATAGCTTATACAGTGCCTTTAATTGATAAAGATAACACTTCAACGGGAGGAACAGTTACTTCTGAAGAGATCTCCAAAATGGCAGGTCGGTCTCCGGAAGCTGTTGCATCAACAGTTGGTGGTGTTTATCAAGAAGACGGGAAAGTAAAAAGTGTGCGTGGTGCACGCGAAGATGCTACCGTTTATTTTATCGATGGAGTAAAAGTTCGCGGAGCAAATAACTTACCTAAGTCTTCAATTGCTGAAGTTTCAGTAATTACGGGAGGTTTACCGGCTAAGTATGGTGATGCTACCGGAGGTGTAATCAGCATTGTTACTAAAGGAGCTTCAAGAAATTACTTTGGGGGGCTTGAATTAGCCACGTCTAAATTTCTTGATCCTTACAATAGTAACATTGTTGGAGTTAACCTTTCAGGACCTATCTTAACTCGTAAGATTGTTGACCCTGAAAATCCTGAGAATGTAACTAAAGAACCATTACTTGGTTTCTTTATTGCCGGTGAATATCAATATACCGGTGATCCTAATCCTTCGGCAGTAGGCTTTTGGAAGGCAAAGGACGATATTCTTGATAGTCTTAAACGAACTCCATATGTAAGACTCGGAGGTGGAGATGTATCAATACCAACAGCTTCTTATTTACAAGAAAATGATTTTGAAAATGTTAAAGCTCGTGAAAATGTTGCTCACAATAGAGTAATGGTTTCAGGGAAAATAGATTTTCAACCAATTAAAAATCTTGTTTTTACCGTAGGGGGAAATTATCAGTTTGATAATGGAAATTATGGTGATTATTTAAGGAAAGGTTCTTTAAATTGTGACTATGATAATAGAGGATTTAGAGTTAATAACGGCATATTTAATTATGAAAATAATTATAGAGCAAAAACAACTACTTATCGAGTTTACGGAAGATTAACTCATAGATTGGGTTCTGAAAGTAATGGTGAAGAAAAAGCATCTTTAATTAAAAATGCTTATTACACGGTTCAAGTTGATTATTCAAAATATCTTTACAATAGAGGTGATGTAAATCATAAAGATAATCTTTTTGATTACGGGTATGTAGGACGCTATAAAACATACAGCCGCCCTACTTATCAATACGGATATGATACTATTGAAGGTAAATTTGGATATTTAATGAAAAATATCCAAGATACATTAGTTACTTTTGATCCTTCAGATATTAATCCTGAACTTGCTAGAATTACAGAGATGTGGTATGATTTCTTTGGTAATCCTATGAATAAAACTCAAATACAAGGAAATAACGGATTATTGAATGGTCAAACACCTTCATATGTTTATAATTTGATACAAATGCCGGGAGTTTCTTCAAATAATTACCAAAAAAGAGATAATGATCAGTTTAGAATGAGTGTTAATGGTGCTGCTGATGTTGGTAATCATGAATTATCGCTTGGTTTTGTTTTTGAAAAACGAACCGATAGATTATATTCTGTAAATCCGATTGATTTATGGCAGGTTGCACGTCTTAATATGAATAGTCATATTCTTGAACTTGATTTTTCTAACCCTTACCCTGTTTATATAACAGATGAAAACGGTAACCCTGTTTATAACGATACCATAAATTATGAAAGATTATATAATAAAGGTGTTCAATCGTTATTCGATATAAAATTCAGAGAAAGTCAAGGAATAGCCATTGATAGTAAAGAATTTGTTGATATCGACAGCTATACTCCCGATGATTTAAGTTTAGAATATTTTAGTGCCGATGAGTTATTTAATAACAGTAATTCATTGGTATATTATTACGGATTTGATCCTTATGGAAATAAAATGTCAGATCGTCCTTCATTTGAAGAATTCTTCAATAATACTTATGAATATGGAGGGAAAAAATGGTACAGCAGGAGTATTGCTCCTTTTGAGCCTATTTATATGGCAGGTTATATTCAAGATAAATTTTCTATAAATGATTTAATTTTTAACGTGGGAGTTAGGGTTGACAGATACGATGCTAATCAAAAAGTTCAAAAAGACCCGTATTTGGTATTTACTGCTTATAAAGCAGGAGAAGATGACGGAGCAGGAGGGATTCTTAACGAAGCTCGTGAGAATGGAATTATACCTGATAATATTGATGATAATGCAACTGTTTATGTTGATAACAGAACAGATGCTGCAGAGATAGTAGGTTATCGTTCAGGAAATAAATGGTATGATGCTTCGGGTAATCAAATTAATGACCCTGCTTTAATTTATCAAAATGGTTCAATTCAACCATATTTAAAAAATCCCGGTGACAGAGTAGGGGATAAATCTTTTTTGGATGCTTTTGAAGATTACGACCCTGCAATATCGGTAATGCCCAGGATTTCATTCTCATTCCCTATTTCTGATGAAGCACTGTTTTATGCTCATTACGATGTATTAACAAAACGACCTTCTTCATACAGAAGTAGATTGAATCCTATAGACTATTTGTTTATTCAGCAAAGAGGAACTAATTATTTTACAAATTCAAATTTGAAACCGGAGAAAACAATTGATTATGAATTTGGATTTCAGCAAAAATTAAACAATAAATCTTCTCTTACAATGTCGGCGTTTTACCGTGAACAGCGTGATATGGTTCAGGTTATAAGCCTGACAGGTGCATATCCCATAAATATGAGAACATACGGGAATATCGACTTTGGAACAATTAAAGGATTTACCTTTAAATACGATTTACGAAGAACTAAAAATATATCGTTAAGAGCAAGTTATACTCTTCAGTTTGCAAATGCAACAGGTTCTGATCCAACAACAGGTATTAGTCTTATTAATGCAGGACAACCTAATTTAAGAACTACATTACCAACTAATTTCGACAGGCGACATGCTTTTGTTTTTGTATTGGATTACAGATTTAGTTCAGGAAAGAATTATAACGGACCTAAATGGTTTGGAACAGATGTTTTTTCAAATGCCGGTGTTAATTTTACTATTGATACAGGTTCAGGAACACCATATACAAAAAGAGATATTACTTCAAATAAAGTTATTGGTAGCATAAACGGTTCGGTTATGCCTTGGAGAACAACAATAAATATGAAGATAGATAAAAGTTTTATGTTAAAGTTTGGAAGTGGAGAAACTCGCAAAAATGCAGACTTAAATGTATATCTTGATATTTCAAATCTTCTTAACACAATGAATGTTTATGGTGTGTATTCTTCTACAGGTAATCCTGATGATAATGCATATTTAACATCATCGCGAGGAATAACTAAAATTGAGGATTCTTATGATCCATATTCGTTCATAAATTATTATAATATGATGCTGGAAAATCCTGCTCATTATAGTTTACCTAGACAAATTAGATTAGGTGTGATTTTAAGTTTTTAATTAATTGAATAATACAGGCAAAGAGATGAAAAGAAAAAACTATATATTATTAGTATTGGTTATGGCATTACTTGCAAATTTTGGATATGCAAGAGAAAATGTTAGAACTAAGAATAATAAGAGAAAGTCTGCTAAAACTATTACGGCAGGCTGTTTGCCGGCAACTTCCGAAACCAATCTAGACCTTAATAACGTTAGAGCACTTATTTTGGCAAACGGAGGATTGTGGCAAGGAAGAGAACGCGGTGAATATGAAATTCCAAAAGGTTCAGGACATACATCAATGTTTGCCGGAGCTATTTGGGTAGGTGGTGTTGATATAAACGGGCAGTTAAGAACTTGTGCAAGAACATATAGAGGTTCTGATTACGGAAATGATTTTTGGACAGGTCCTCTTATGTCGACAGGAGAAGGACTTGCAAGTACAACTCCTGAAGTTTGTGTGTTATATGATAAACACTTTAAAATAACACGCGAAGAGGTAGAAACATTTGTTGAATATACTCAGGCTGATGCAGAAACTAAAGCTGATAAATTTGCAGGATATACAATTCCACGTGTAATTCAAGAGTGGCCTGCTCACGGTCCGGTCGATTACGGAACATACGATTTTTATTTGGCTCCTTTTCAGGATGTAGATGGTGACGGTGTTTATAACCCAAGTAATGGTGATTATCCTTACTATGTATTTGATAAAACAGATTCTTGTAATTATCAACCTGAGCGTAGAGCTGAAAACCTTGGAAATACCAGCCAAAAACTTTTTGGTGATATGACAATCTGGTGGGTATATAACGATAAAGGAAATGTTCACACTACAACTATTGGTGCAGCAGCAATTGGTATGGAGTTTAGAGCTCAAGCTTTTGCTTTTTCAACTAATGATGAGCTTAATAATATGACATTTTATAATTATCAAATTATCAATCGTTCAACATATTCATTAACTGATGCATATTTTGGAGTATGGAATGATCCTGACTTAGGTTTTGCAGGAGATGATGCTGCAGGTTGCGATGTGGTTAGAGGATTGGGATATGTGTTTAACAGTAAAGCAGTGGATGGTACTGGTGGAGAGCCTGAAGCTTATGGAGCACATCCTCCGGCAATAGGAGTTGACTTTTTTGAAGGACCTTATCAAGACCCTGATGGTAAAGATAATCCTACTTCGTGGAAAGATTATGAAAGAACAGAGTTAGATTGTGAAAATGGTTATACTTTAAATCCTGAAGGAACAGGAACAAATCTCCCTACCGGAGCACCGGGAAATATATTTAATGGAAACATCAACGGTCTTAACTTTGGTGATGGAGTTGTAGATAATGAGCGTTGGGGAATGCGTCGTTTTATATACTATTTAAGAAGCGATCAAGCACAAAAGTATAATAAAGACCCAGAAACAGCAATTCATTACTATCAGTATCTTAAAGGATATTGGATGGATGGAACTCGTATGACTTATGGAGGAAACGGTTACGGGGGAACTCAAACCGCTGACTTTATGTATCCCGGAGAAACTGATGAATGTGGTTGGGGTACTAATGGAAATCCTCAAGAAAAGTGGGAAGCATCTGATAAGTCTGCAGACTTTAGAATCGTTCAATCAGCAGGACCTTTTGTTCTTGAACCCGGAGCAGTGAATGATATTACAGTAGGATTAGTTTGGGCACGAGGATCAAGCAATACAGAATCAGTAAATGAGGTTATAAAAGCCGATAGAAAAGCTCAACGTTTGTTTGAAAATTGTTTTCAGTTAATAGACGGACCTACTGCTCCTAATATGGATATTGTAGAGTTAAATGGTAAATTGATATTTCATTTATGGAATAATCCTTCTTCAAATAACTATCTTGAAAGCTATAAAGAATTAGATCCGTTTATTGATCCCGGAGCCGAAGATAAATATTACAGATTTCAAGGGTATCAGGTATTTCAATTACGTGATAAAACAGTGACTCTTGGAGATATTGTAAATCCTAATAAGATGCGTCAGGTATTTCAATGTGATATAAAAGACGGAGTTGCACAAATAGTTAATTATGTATGGGATAATGACTTAAATGCTGCTCATCCTATAGAAATGGTTAATGGAGATGATGATGGTGTTGTCCACTCATTTGAACTTACTCAAGATGCATTTGCTTCCGGTGAAGATAAAAGTTTGGTTAATTATAAAGAGTATTACTATGTAGCTGTTGCTTATGCTTTTAATGATTATAAGCACTATGATCAAGTTAATGATGGAACATTAGGTAATCAAACACGACCTTATCTGACGGGAAGGAAGAATATTAATATTAAAACAGCTATTCCTCATTCTATTGATGCAATGAATAAAGGAACGGAATTGCATAGTGAGTATGGAGATACCCCTATTATTACATTAGTTGAAGGAAAAGGTAACGGAAATAATGTATTAGATCTCACAGATGAAACTATTCAGAATATTCTTTCGAAAACAGAATATCCGTTTAAAGCTGATGAAATTACTTATAAAGAAAATTTCGGACCCGTTCAGGTAAAAGTTATTGACCCGATAAATGTAATTGACGGAGAGTTTACTTTACGTTTACTTAAAGATTCTGTAAATATGATATTTGGACATTATAATGCTGCGGATAACACAAATTATTATAAAGGGACAGGGTTGATATATGATACAAAATGGGAATTGTCTTATGAACTTGATGGAGAAACTAAGTCGATTATATCTGATGTATGGATTAGATATGCAGATGAAAAGTTAATACCTGAGATTGGATTATCCGTTATGATAGAACAAGTTGATTTTCCGGGACAAGGGTCTCTTCAAAAATTTGCTGAAAAGGACAATGTAAATAATGGATTTCAAACAGCATCCCTTACTTATAAAAAAGAAGCTCCGCCATGGTTAAAATTTGTTCAGAATTTAGATGGTCAAACACCGTTTAATTGGATACGAACAGGTAAACAGGCGGGAGATTGGGGTGATTATATAGGTGTTGATCCTGAGCAAATTTATGAGAAGATTTTAGATGGAACATGGGCTCCGTATCGTTTTACATCAAAATATAAATTTGGACCTGCAAATAATAATTCAAAACCTAATTCTATTAATTTTGATATTTATCGCTTACCGAGTGTTGATGTTGTAATAACTAAAAATAGAGATCTTTGGACAAGATGTCCTGTTATTGAAATGGCAGAAAATGATGAGGGAGGTCTTACTAACAGTTTATCAGAGGGAGGAGCATTAAGATTTCGTTTACGTGAATCTCCATCGGTAAATAAAGATGGTGTAGCAGCTGAAGAAGGAGCGGATGATGATTTAAATAATCCTGATGCTCCAAATTATGTTGGTGCAACAGGTATGAGTTGGTTCCCCGGATATGCTATTGATGTTGAAACAGGCGAAAGACTTAACATTATGTTTGGTGAGGATAGTTGGTTAGTTGGAGAAAATGGTAATGATATGCTTTGGAATCCAACATCAGAATATGGTGATAATATTTTTAAAATGACAGGAGGAGCATCAGGACAGCCGTATTTTGGAGGTAAACATTATATTTATATTGTAGGTCATAATGAATCAAGTGATGTTGTAAGTATGGGTGGCAATAATTATACATTAAGAATGCCGGCATATGATGAAGGTAGAACTATTTATGAAGAGTTTAAACAAATTCGACCCGGTTCGACATTATCTGTTAATAGACAAAAAGTAATAGAACAGTTAGTTTGGAAACATTGTGCATGGGTATCAATACCAATGACAATGCCGAATTTTGAATTTTTAAGCTATGATGATATGCCGGATAATGATGTTACAATAAAATTGCGTATCTCAAATCCTTATTATGTAAATATTAAAGATGCTGCAGTGGAAAATCCTGAAAATGATAATTATCCGATGGTTAAATTCAGTACTCATAGCTTAAGTTCTGTTAAGGGTAATGCATCAGGATACGGAACTACTGCTCTTGATAAAATAAATGTAGTTCCTAATCCTTATTATGGAGCATCTGAATATGAACAAACACAGTTAGATAATATTGTGAAAATTACTAATTTGCCCGAGCGTTGTATAGTTTCAATTTACAATGCTAATGGTGGTTTAATACGACGTTTTGATAAAGATAATTCCAATTCGTTTATAACATGGGATTTGAAAAACCAATATGGAGTGGCAATAGCAAGCGGAATGTATATTATTCATATAAAATCACCTGATTTAGGTGAGAAAGTTGTTAAGTGGTTCGGTTCGTTAAGACCGGTTGACTTAAATGCGTTCTAATTTGTAATATTATTAAATGAAAATAAAAGAATAATTATGAAAAAGCATATAAAACGACTTGCAAGTTTATTATTAACAGCTGTTTTGGTAGTTCCTGCCGTTTATGCCGGGAATGAACAAAGAGTGGGTCAGGCAGGAGCAAGCGAGCTATTGATAAATCCTTGGGCACGATCCAGTGCTCTTGGTGATGCCAATATTGCAAGTATTACAGGATTCGAAGGTGTATTTATTAATGTTGCCGGAACGGCACATTTGAACAGCACTCAATTAGTATTTGCTAATACCGATTGGTTTAGTGGAGCTGGTATTCGTGTTAATGCATTTGGAGTATCTCAAAAAGTTGGTGATGCCGGAGTATTATCTCTTTCTGTTGCTTCAATGAATTGGGGAGATATAGTTAAAACAACTGTTGAAAATCCTGACGGTGACGGTTCTACTTTTAATCCTAATTATACTAACATTGGAGTTTCTTATGCAAAAGAATTCTCTAATAGTATTTATGGAGGTATTACTGTAAAGGTAATAAATGAATCTATAGAAGATTTAAAAGCTACAGGTATAGCTTTTGATATGGGAATCCAGTATATTACAGGAAGCCGTGAGCAATTAAAGTTTGGTGTTGTTATGAAAAATGTAGGTCCTACCATTAAAATGGAAGGGGATGGTATGTCTGTTAGAGGTAGTGTTGGTGACGGACCTATTAATACAATGCAAAATCGTTCGGCAGAATTTGAATTACCGTCATTAATTAAGTTGGGGGTATCTTATTTTTGGGATTTTGGAGAAATACATCGTTTAACTGTTGATGGAGCTTTTACTGAAAATTCATTTTCTAAAAATCAATTTCACGGAGGAGTGCAATACAGTTATAGAAATATTCTTATTCTTCGCGGAGGATATGTTTATGAAGATGGAATTACTGATGTTGCTAAAAGAACAACCGCTTTGACAGGGTTTACAGCCGGTGTTTCTATTGAAATTCCTTTCAAAAAAGGCGGAGAACAAACTTTTGCAGTTGATTACTCTTATCGTGATACCGATCCGTTTAATGGAGTTCACAGTATTGGTGTAAGAATTAATTTATAATCAATAATAAATTATTATTATATTTGCATAATAAAAGAGTCCCGTGTTTTCACGGGATTCTTTTATATTCTTATATCTATCCACAAAATAATTAATATTTTGATTTAATTGTTTTGTGGATTTTGGATATATTAATATTGAGTATTTATTTAAAAGTAGATTATTAATTTATTTTACAACATTTTTCTGATAATCTGTTTTTGGAAGAATAAAAAGGAGGAATATTATGGGAAAGTTATCTTATGTTACAAGCGAAGGACTTAAAAAATTAATTACTGAGGTTGAGCATTTAAAAACTGTTGAGCGTCCAAAAATATCGCAGGCAATTGCTGATGCAAGAGATAAAGGAGATTTGTCGGAAAATGCTGAGTATGACGCTGCTAAAGAGGCTCAAGGATTATTGGAGCTTAAAATATCACAGCTTGAAGAAATAATTAGAAACTCAAGAATTATTGATGAATCAAAACTTGATTATTCAACAGTTCAGATTCTTTCTAAGGTAAAGCTGAAGAATTTAAAAAATAATGCTCAAATGGAATATGCCATTGTTTCTGAAAGCGAAGCAGACCTTAAAAGTGGGAAAATATCAATTAATACACCTATTGCTAAAGGGCTATTGGGTAAAAAAATAGGCGATAAGGTTGAGGTTAAAGTTCCTTCAGGCTTAATGCAATTTGAAATTTTAGAAATTAATCCGTTAAGTTAATTGTTATGGCTACAATATTTTCAAAAATTGTATCGGGAGAAATACCAAGCTATAAAATTGCAGAAGATGAAAATTATTATGCCTTTTTGGATATTAATCCGTTAAAAAAAGGGCATACTTTGGTAATACCAAAAAAAGAGGTTGACTATATCTTTGATTTGAAACCTGATGAACTTGCAGGGTTGCATATTTTTGCTCAAAAAATAGCAAAAGCAATTGATAAATCAATACCTTGTAAAAGGGTAGCGGTGGTTGTATTAGGTCTTGAAGTTCCCCATGCTCATATTCATCTTATTCCTATGGATAGTGAAAGTGATGTGAGATTTTCAAATCCTAAACTTAAACTTTCGGAACAGGAATTTATTGATATTGCCGAAAATATTAAATCCGAATTGTAAATTAAAGGTGTATTATTTTTAAAATTGGAAATAGATAAAAGGTTGAATATCTGCCGAAGTAAACTGAGCCAAAACAAATATTATAATTACGGTAACAGCTAACTTTTGATAAACGGGCATATCAATAAATTTTCCGCGATACAAGTCTTTTACTTTTACGGGCAACCAATGGATAACATAAGCAATAAACATTAGTTCGAATACCACCCGATAGCCTGATATAAAATCAATTATGTGTGTGCCTTTAAAATCGGTAAAAATGCGGTTAAACATTTCCATTACCGTTTGCATGCTTTTTGCTCTGAAAGCCATCCAAGTAAATGTTACCAAATGAAAAGTAAAAAATACACGCAAGAATCGTAATCCTGCATTTTGCTTTGGAAACAGCGACAGATATAATTTGTGAATTGCAAGATAAATTCCGTGTAAGCCGCCCCAAATCACAAATCGCAAATTTGCACCGTGCCACAAGCCACCAAGTAACATTGTAATAAACAAATTTATGTAAGTTCTGATTTTCCCTTTGCGATTACCACCTAACGGAATATACAGATAATCCTTTAACCACGATGAAAGTGAAATATGCCATCGTCGCCAAAAGTCGGTAATATTTGCAGCTTTATACGGTGAATTAAAATTCAGAGGCAACCTGAATCCCATCCACAGAGCAAGTCCTATGGCAATATCGGTGTAGCCCGAAAAGTCGCAATATATTTGAATGGAATATCCGTAAACGGCAAGCAGATTCTCAAATCCCGAATAACTCAACGGATTGTCAAATATCCTGTCCACAAAGTTTATTGAAATATAATCGGCTATTATTATTTTTTTAATCAATCCGTTTAAAATAAGAAAAAGAGCTTGCGATGCTTCGTCTTTATGAACTTTATACCCCGAATACATTTGAGGCACAAACGATGCTGCTCTTACGATAGGTCCTGCTATCAGTTGAGGGAAAAACGATACATAAAATCCAAAATCCAAAACATTTTTTATTGGTTTTACTTGATTACGATACAGGTCAACTATATAACTGATTATTTGAAAAGTATAAAACGAAATTCCGGCAGGTAAAAGAATTTTCGATGCATCAAAACCCGTTCCCAACGCTGTATTAATTCCCGAAATAAGCCAATCGTGAACTTCTAAGTGTGTATGAAAAATATTGTTTATAAGGTCGGCAAAAAAGTATGTGTATTTAAAATACACAAGCCACAGCAAATTGTAAGCAACCGAAACGGCAACCCAAATATTTTTTCTTTGCTTTGTTTTTGCCTTGTAAAGCCGGTTGCCAATAGCAAAATTTACAATTACCGACAGCAGTAACAGAAAAAAGAAAAATCCGCTCGATTTGTAATAAAAAAAAACACTTACCGCAAACAACCAAGTGTTTCGCCAAAATGTATTTTTTTGCACTATTGTAAATACCGCAAAAACTATTAAAAAGAAAATCCAAAATACCGGTCGGGTAAACAGTAATGGATTTTGAGAATTATATATTAGCCAGTCGGTCAATGTTTTTTACATTTTTATTTGTCTTAAAAATGCAAAAATAAGTTCATATAAACAACATATGAGACTTTTTGTCTCATATGTTAAATAATTAAGCACAATATTTAAATGCAAGAATAGTAGATGTTTGTGCTATAAATTTATTTGGACTATACAAAAGTTAAAGTGAACTACAACTCCTGAATTTACTGTTTTTGTAGCTATTTTTTCATGTTTTGAAGTTATACATAAGTTTGCTAATGACGAAAAACGACGGCATTTTAATTTTTCGTCAATAATATGTATATTTGAAAAAAAAAGATAATGGTAAAACGAGAAGTATATTTAAATAAATTGAGGCAACTCAAAGACCAAAACATAATAAAAGTCATTACCGGTATTAGACGAAGTGGCAAGTCAACTTTGTTGGAAATCTTTAAGAATGAATTAATTTTAAGTGGTATTTCTTCAAAGAATATTATTTTTCTCAATTTTGAGGAACGAGAAAATCTGAATTTTACAAACTGGACAGAATTATATGATAAAATTATTAAAACCGTAAATACTGATAATAAATATTACATTTTTTTAGATGAAGTGCAATTGATTAATGATTTTGAGAAACTCATTAATAGTTTATATACTAAAAAGAATATTGATTTATACATTACAGGCTCAAATGCTTACCTGCTGTCAAGTGAATTAGCAACACTTCTGACAGGTAGATATATCGCTATAAATATTCAGCCATACTCATTTAAAGAATATGTATTAGCAAATGAAGACGAAAAGAATACGGACAGACTTTTTCGGAAATACTTAAATGAAAGTGCTTTTCCGGAGGCAGTAACTATATCC